>WLWD01004827.1_pt1 | contig 30618 bp, 20 predicted proteins | sample 6712731 | NCBI WGS metagenome assembly WLWD01 (sample SAMN12718690, study PRJNA576275) | sponge metagenome | isolation source: marine sponge | host: Mycale hentscheli | place: New Zealand: South Island, Marlborough, Capsize Point | collected 2014-11-01
TGAAATAATGAAGTCACAATCACATCATACTCTTCATAGTATGTGGGATTTCTATTTTGGACTGGAAACTTTTCAATCCGAAAAGGAATTGGAAATTTATCGTAATGTTTTGAGTTCTAGCGAGACTTCTACTATATATGCATTTGAGTCCCAACAAAAGGTTGTTTGTGATGAGGTAGTAAGAGTTCACCCAGATCTTCACTATTTGTCCGATGATTTACCATCAAATATACAGGCATTACAATTTGTCATTAGTAATTCTTCACATTTAATCAGAGGTATAGTACTAGATCATTCCACGCTACAGCAAATCCAACATTTGAAATTTCCTGAATTAAAGAGTCTGGATGATATACCTGTTAGCAGATCTGTTTACACGGCAATCTCAAATGATGTTGATTCTACAACAGTCCAATGTTTGTCGAGGATATTAACATCGTGTACACAACTTAGAGAAGCTCATCTTTGTTTTGATGATTTACAGACAGAGGGAGGAGGATGTTTGGCAGATTCATTGCGATACCTCGTTAATTTAGAAGATTTGACATTACGTCTTAGCCTAATTACTTCTGACGTCAGTGAGAGGACATGTCCTGGACTAGTACTAGTCCTCAATCAAATACATTGTTTGAGTCGAATTAAGAAATTGGATATCTCAGGTTGGAGGATGGATCTCAACTGCTGCAAAGCTCTGGCATCTAATGTTTGTCAGCTAACTAACATCAAAGAGTTATATCTTGGTGACAACTGCATTGAATCAGATGGTGCTGTTTGTTTAGCTAGTACTTTTCATCACCTTACCAAACTTGAATCATTAAATCTATGTCGTAATAATATTGGTTCAGACGGTGCTGTTAGTTTAGTCTCTTCACTTCATCACTTTACTACTCTTAAAAAGTTAGATCTAAGCTATAACCACATCGGCTTAGATGGTGCTACCCGTTTAGCATCTCAACTTCACCACCTTACTGAACTTAGATATCTAAACCTAAGTCGTAATAATATTGGTTCAGACGGTGCTATTAGTTTAGCATCTGAACTTCACCACCTTACTGAACTTAGACATCTGAACCTAGCAATGAATGGCATAGGTGTCGAAGGTGCGATTCAAGTCATTACTGGAGCAAAGGACTGCCAGAAACTAACAGAAGTAAATGTTAATGAAGTGTGGAGTAGATCTACTTTATCTACCAGTACTAACTTTTATTTAGAAGGTTTAGTGTCCAGTGATGAGTCTGATACTATAGACAGAATAATAGCTGCCACCAAACTTCTCAAAAAAAATATTGAACTTCATTTAGGATTCAGGACTATTATAGTATCATTAAAAAACTCTCCTCTGACCACATCTAATTTTTTCTGATTCATCTATCAACTTTTTTTTTTTGTTTTTTTTTTTTGTTTTCATATTACTTGAAATGTGTTATTGACCCTTTCGCTGTCAGATTTATTTAGACATTTTGAAAAAATTATATATAATCAGGACTTTAAATGGTCCATAGCAAGATAAAAAATTGTCTATATATACATTACAGAAAAATATTTATGTTGCCTAGCAACCTATGTGTGGTAATTACCACTTGTAAACCATAACATGAATATAACTAGTGGTGTGCTTGAGCACCAATGGCGAGCGAGCCTTAAACTGCACTACTGTTAAACGATGGATTTTAACAACTAACACTCAAGCTACAAAAATATAGTCGAGTTTTTAAATTATGTATATACGGTAAAGGGGTTTCAATGCCATAGTAACCGATCCCGCAACTGTTTGAATAGAAAAAGAAGCAACAAAATCAAGTCACGTTATTTCAATTTTTCTTTATGATATAGTAGTTGTAACGCAGAATACTTTCACACAACTGAACATACCTACGCAAGACTTACCTTCGTGGTTCGTCTAGTGGACAATGAATTTTCAATTAAGTATACTGTTGTGTAGGGCTTATAACTGTGACAAAAAGCGTATTAATTTACCACCACCACTAACTCGAATAGAAATGGAGCTCCCATATGTTTTTGAGTTTTAACTGCACCCGCAAAACAATGCAATGCGGTAAACAATTCAATTTCTAAGGTGATATGGGTAATGATCGCTAAACTGGGGGATTCTGTTTAGTGAAGTTTGGGACGGGGTCGAACACGGAGTGAACACAAAAATACGTGAGGGTCAAGGTACAAAATGACATACGTACGTCCACACGTATATATAAACTAGTGGTGTGCTTGAGCACAAATGGCGAGCGAGCCTGATAGTTAGGTAACATAAAACTAAATATTGTTACTATGTTTTAGCTTAGTTCATGCAAACACTATAATAGCAGTTATGACCTTTTATTTCAGCAAACAAATACAAAATCACTCTCTTACCTGATTAGTTAACTTTTGTAGTATCAAACATTTGCCATTCTGATAATCTCAATTACCAGTAACTCTTGAACAAGCTCTCAGCTATGATAAAAAAAATAAACCAATGTTATTATTTGTAATTTTAGCCAACAAATATGGAATTACTACTTACCTCAATTTCCTGAGTATTGATATCTTCTGTAGTATCAAATTTAAGTTACTTTGACTATCTGAATTACCGTGAATTCTTGACAACAAGCTCTCAGCTACGAACACAAAAGACAATCAATTTTAGCACACAAATACAAAATTACTTTCTTACCTCTTTTTCTTGAGCAGTGGTAACTTTTGTAGTACCAAATTTGAGCCAATCTGACAATTTGAATTTACCAGTCACTGTTGACAAAAAAGAAAGGCCAGAGTTAATTTTGCATATTTAGCTAACAAATATGGAATTGCGTACTTACCTCAGCTTCCCTCGAGAAGTAGTAACTTCCTTAGCATTTATACTATGTTTTGAAATTAAGTCTGGAAAAGGGTCTTCAATGCCATAGTAACCGGGTCTAATCAACTTTTTGTTTCTTGAAAAGCAAGCGTTTTCGCAGGAGTTTTCTAAAAAAAATCTGAGGTCAAGCCTAAAAAGCCGTGTTTTGGGGACAAAAACGTTTCCTGCGCGTGCGTTTAAAGGGCATGTTACACCCCTGAGAGTGTCTCGCTCGATCCGCTCGCTCGCCAATTATCTTGTAAACCACAGCAATGAATTATGTTATTTTGAATTCCGGACTGGTTCAAGCCAGTCCATGAATTCTTTTACTATAGAGCTACTTCATGGGACAAAACTAATCAACTAGGTTTCATATTTAGCCTGGGCTCAATTCATGGATACATTTAGATAATTCCTGTATAAAATTGTATTAGCACCATGCTAATCATTATTCTTCAAACAGGTTATTATTTCTTGTATAATAGACCAGTAATCAGTAATGTTGATGTGAATTTGAGACGATTTGTGTTTATACAATATAGAGCATGCATAACCATGAAGTACAAAGAATGGATAACTGAAAATTGTGCATAAACTATCAAATATTGTGCATTGGTCATTATAAAATATAGATTTCAAAAATATGGACTGTTAGTTTCATGAAGTAAAGTCTACAAGGGTGTGATATTTTTTGAAAGTTTCTTTCAGATGATGCACATAAATGCACTTTGCAGTACTCACATTGAACACGACTCATGGCGATTCCCAACAGCAGTGAGCTTATTTGTTCTTATGATAGCTGAACATGCAGCACAATTCCCCTTTCTATCTGCATGCTTAGGCCAGCGACCTAAATTTACATTCAGTCTATCTAGCTGAAGATGCTCAACAGATCGTGGACGACCAGCACTACGACATCTTGTAAAGAAGCTACCAATGAGCTGTTTTGCTAGCTCAAGCCTAAATGACAACATATCTCTCTTTTTTCTACCTCGCTGTTGATGTTCATTAGACCTGACCATTTTTTCCATACAAAAACTATTCAAAATGCAAACTTCCAAACAAAAGAAAAAAATTCGCCTCCACCTCTTCCTTGATTTTCTGCCAGCATTATAGTAACTCTCAAGTTGATCTCTCCTATCTACACCTCGCATATGTATACTTCTGGTAATCGGGTAAGCATGGTGGACATGGAATATCTGCTTGAGTACCATCAGCCTGCCTCCTCTTCACTGTAGGGTTTCCAACACGCTCACGAATGTTCATTGTAGATAAAAATTACATAGACCTCTTGTCAACCCAGGAACATGCAAGAAGAGGACCATTACTAAGATACTGATACACACCAAGATTTATTTCAGAAGCCTTGATGATCAGCTCAGATGGAAACCCTACTCTCTGGGGACGTACAGTACCACATGCATTGATGCCTTGGTGCTTATAAAGCCTATAATAAAGAAGAAGACCAGTATGTCAGTGTACAGTTGAACCCCCATAGGTCAAAACCTTTCATCAAATCTAACACCACCTTGGTATACAGTGCTTCCAACTTAAAGGGTGGATTTTTTTAAATTATTGTATAGACCCTCACTACAGTCATTAAACATACGCATACCTTTTCTTCATCATCCCAACAATCTTTACAATAGTAATACTGCCTGTTTAGAGAATGGAAAATGAAGAACAGCACTTTTCTCATTCACTCTAATACATTTTACTCCATTTTTGTTGACGTCAAGATTTTGCCATGTTCGTCATTAAACGTAACTAGTTAACGAGCTAAGGTCGAACGGTTATTCCTTGAGCGGTAAAACGGGACTTTCCCTAACTGCAAGCGGCTATATGGATTCTCATCGTTCTACTGTTCTACTAGCAGCAGTAAGCGAAGTCGAAATCAGTCAGAATTGTTGGCTGGTATTACTAACTTGGAGCCGAGCCTATCCAAGAGGTCCTATTTTTCAAGAACTGAAGAAAAGCTGAAGGAGTTTAATACTCCCAAGGCTCCCAGCATCGATATTCTGACAACATCCGGGCGATGCAGTTGGAGTCCTACGGGTTGTGCAGCTCCAGACGGAAGCTAAAACGCTGGCCGTGATAGGCAGTAACGCCGTAAAACTTGATACCTAGGGCCTGAGATACAACCGTAGCTAAATCAGCCATACCCGTGCAACAAATTAGCGGTAAACTGGCACCCTCGTACCTTTATGACATAAATACGCATGCGCTGTTTTGTGACGTCGCGTTTACGTGTACTAAAGGTTCACAAGCCGCTCTAAACGTCATCACTCGATGATCCTTACCGTGCGTGATTTTTTTGGTGAAAAACAGCCACAACTCACTTAATTTTCAAGGTATAGCTACCAAAGTTATACATAATAATTTTAAGGCAATTTTACATTATGTGTCAAGTTTTTAGAGATATAACTCAATAAATTCAAAAATCCTGGCTTAAACACTTTTTTCTTAAAATTTAAAATATTTCGAGATTCAAATTTCGTGTGCCCACAAAGCAGGCTCATATGAATTAAACACTTCCAAATTCACTGTCTTGAAGCTCCCAGTTCCATCACCTATAACCACAAAAATAACCACAAACCCACAAAATTGCTTTGTTTGTATGTTAATATGACATTAATGTATAATAATACAAATTTTTAGCTTTCTATTACACATACTTGAGAAATTATAGCAGAATTAGCAACCTTAACCAAAAAGCTAAAAAATCCACTCTTTGTTGGCTATCTTTCATGTACTGTTTGAAGCGAAATCTACCTTTGAAAGGTATCATGGCTTCATCAATTGTAAATTATTGATGCATTTGAAACTCAGATTCAAACAGTGGACAAAGCAAGTTCAATAATTTCTGAACTTTGAATAATTTATCATGTCCATCATGACCATATGGAACGTGCTTGCTATTTCTGTAAGACAGGCCGGGGCCACAACTACTTCTTCCTCGTATTATTCAAATACTGCTGAAGCTATCATACTTTCAATTTCTAAAACTCTGTTTTAAAATATAAATTCACATGTGATAAAATTGTTCAATGAGTTTCTTGCTCCGAGCATGTGGTGAATGTTCAGATCAATGTAAATGGGAAGAGGTGGCTCAAGATCAGAGGAATGCTTAGTTTTCAGAAGCGTTCTTGTATGTTAAAATGACTTGACCTACAGTTAGTCATGCCTGAGTTTTACATCACCCTTGGTCTTTCTAAGTAATAGTTAGAGCATAAGCGCTTGGGTACTGGTGCATTTAGTGCACTGAAGCCCAAGGCCCGAGGGCTTTGTGCACTAAATCCACCAGTACCCAAGCGCTTATGCTCTAACTATTTTAGATCCCGTTTTACCCAGAGGCCTGCCCAGTTTCCACTAGCAACTTTGTTTATCAGCATTTTCGTCAGTTTTTGCAAAATTAAAATTCAATTAATAGCAAGTTTACTTTAGCATTGTAGCTGCCAGCTGTTATCTCCTGATCTAACTCTACCTGGGCTGCTCTGCAGTAAGCAGTAAAGCAGCTAGCTATGGTAAATTCCTATGGTATGAGAGCTGCAGGAGAGTTATATGGTAAGCCTGCCTCTGGGAATTGTTCCAACAGTCGTTCCTTCAACTTGATTTATTGTACCCCATAGAGATATCAAAATCATGAAGACGACAGACATAGAAGGAATAAATCTGTGACAGCTTGAACAGTGTGTTCCAGAACTAACGGCTTTCTCAATGTAGCTAACAAACTCCATTTATACTCTGGAAAGGTGTATATTATTTTCCCCACTGTGGACCTTCTCTTCTCTAATCTGTTTCCTAAAAATGACTTAATTGTTTCTCAAACTGGTTAGGCACTTAAAGTGATATTTAGCAACCTTAGCTATAAGGTCTCCACTACCAGTATGAACCAGAAGCTTAGAGTCCTGCAACACTTATCATTCTTCGTGTGTTACTATCTGCAGTGAAAGTAGAAACTTGTGGAGTTAACCTTTTCAGGACCTTTTTCATAATAAAATACTGTTGTTAACTTTTGCTCTTGCTGGGTGGTCTCTCTTTGTAGTAATCATCTACACTCTTGGATTCAAGTTTCCTTGCTTTGTTCTTTTTGGAATTTAAATGATAAGATTTGTACACTTGACAACTAAATCTGCTGCACTTGTACTGCCACAGAAAGAAACACATGCAGGAAGGGTATCTAGGCCCTAAACTCAGCTGCGTTACCTGAAAATGATCTTCTCCACTTTTTCGGAGCTACTTGTAGGGCCGCATTGGTCATCATGTGTCATTTATCCCGTCAACAAACGACACATCGTTTCCAATCTAAGTCCAAGTAATACTATATATAAGCACAATTGCATGAACCTAGCATGACACCAAAGGAATGTTATGTAAGGAACAACAATACTAAATTTTTGCTTTTGTCTAATGAAAACTGGTGATCTTGCATAATGGCCCCAAGCCACCTGACTAAGACCTGCAGTGACGGCAAAGTATCCGTCTCACTGAGTCTGAGGTAGTCGCGCGCTGTGCATGACTTGTAGTTGGTACGTGGTGAGTTGAGATTCCCGGTCCTTTGACCCCTTACCGAAGCTCGTGGATTTACGACCCATGTTCATTCCCTTAGCTACCTACAACACAAAATTAGCCTATTTAGAGTGTTGTTGAAGTTTTTCATTCCACGTACTTTGAGACCAAATTTAGGATCGGATAGCGAGTGGTTGAATTTGTATTGGTAGAAGCGCCATATGGCACTATTCACGGTGAAAGGGTTAAAAGCAGCATAAAAAAGCTTCATAAACATTAAACACTAAAGTAGAATCATGATACATATACAGTAGAACCTCTCTATAATGGCCAACGTCGGGAATAAAATTTTGGCCTTTATAGAAAGGTGGCCTTATTTCAAAGGTTTTCAATAATAATGAATAAATATGATAATAATGTCGAATAAATGATAATAGTGTCGAATAAATAATGACAATGGTTAGGTGTTACTACTGTTTGCTGTAAAGTTTGGTTATAAAAATCATATATCACGAGGCTGAAAGAACTCTTGTAGAGTGCTCTGTCTACCATGACAAAAGCTAGCAGTATGAAGCTGAATCAGCTTATCTACCGTGAATGTAAGTCGTGTTGCTTCTTCAGGATGCCCTTTATTATCCATAAACACTCTAACATCTTCTAGAGCAGCTATTGCATCCTGGTATCCATACAAATGGACATGTCACCTTCTCCACTGATATACTCCTCCATTCCACAGCACATTTCTGTCTGAGAAATTTGATTAACTAAAGCTTGCAATTCTTCTTGTTCTTCCATATCAGCAAACGGGTCTTCATTTTCAAACTGGCGGCCAACAACAGAGAAATCAGTACGAGTAACTCCTGCTTTCCAGAAGCATTTCATGACAGTTTCTTCCTTTACTGAATCCCAGGCTTGAGCTACCCAACGAATGGCCTGAAGAACATTGACTGATTGTACTAGTTGGGATGCTGTTTCTGTGGTTTGGTCAATCTTTGAAAGCACAAATCTTAGAAAAAGCTTTCGATAAAACACTTTAAAATTTTGTATAATACCTAAATCTAGTGGCTGTAGATGCGATGTAGTGTTTGGAGGGAGAAAAATGATCTTAATATTAGAGTATTTTTCCTTCAGCTCGTGAGGATGACATCCAGCATTGTCCATGAGAAGAACAATATATCTAGAGGAAGATGACAAACGGCGATTAACTTGCGAAAGCAACTCGTCTAATATTTCGCCGGTCATCCATGCATTGGGTTGACTGAAATATTGTACTGAAAGCTTTGATACATCAATTCCTTTAAAACACCTAGGTTTTTTTGATTTCCAAATTACACAGGCAACTTCTTTACCACCAGCTGCATTAGCTATAAAGCAAATAGTAAAGCGTTGTTTTGCCTTTTTTCCTCCTTTACACTGAGACCCCTTCTTTCCAAAACCATACTCGGGTAGAGCACGCCAGAAGCATCCTGTTTCATCAAGATTCCAGATGTTTTCAGCTGAATACCCATGAACTAACTCGGGAAGTCGTTCCTTCCAAGAATCTACAGTTTCTCCAGACACATCACCGGATTCACCACAAACTTTCATCCTGTGAACATCATATCGCTTTTTCCAACAGTCTAGCCACCCAATGGAAGCTTTAAAATTATGGAAAGACAATTGCTCAGCAATTAACTTTGCCTTCTCACACAACTGTGGACCGGAAGGATATTTCTGGCAGTGGCAATAGAATACCATTTGTAAAGCAATTCATTGATTTCACCAAGCTCACAAGTACGGGATCTTTTGCCTAGCACAACACTATCATTTGAAATATTGGATTCATATTGCTCTCTAATGTTATCTTGATGGGCTAAAATAGTGTTGTGTTAACTTGTGTCTTTCCACAATTGAACTTATCAGCCAGAATCCTGCTAGTTATGTGTGGGTTCTTCTTCCTCATTTCAATCAATTCATATTTCTTCTTCAAGCTAAGAGCATTTCTCGCTTTCTTTGTCGAAGACATGGCTCCTTCCAGAAGTATGGATTTAGCAGCACAACAGGCAACCCATAGAGAGTAAAGGGTCGAGACTTCACAATGTGGTCAAGCTCCACCCACCGCTATCTCAACCTGAGCGATGACTAGCCAGCCCATAGCCAGTACAGAGGTTATAGAGAGCAATGGGAGCCCTGGGTAGGGGAGGTGCTACGTTTGGAGCGAGATCCAACCAACCAGGAGGACATCAATGCTGTAGCTATAATCAATGCTAGTGGAATAGTTGGTCATGTACCCTTCAACTTAGCTCCTATTATGTCAGCGTTTCTGAGGAGGCCTATAAACAAGGGAATGGCTGAGGTGACAGGAAACAGAGTGAATCGTGGAGCTGGCTACGGGTTGGAGATTCCATGCAAGTACCACTTCTTTGGATCGTCCTTGTATATAGAAAGACTAAAAATTATTGTGGACAAGCAGCGTTCTGATGGATTGTTGTAGTTTTCATTGTGTTATTGTTATAGAATGAATGCATATATATGAAATACCGAAGGGTGTGTTGGGGGTGGAGCTAACTGTCCGTTGTAAGCAGGTCCCGCTGTACTAGTGGTGTTAACAGTAGTGGCCGTAATACGGAGTAGAGAGGTGGCCGTATTGCAGGGGTTTCTATAGTACTAAAAGCAATAGTCGTGCGGTCTGGACCAATCCAAGTGGCCGCTTAAGACAGTGTGGCCGCCAATGACAGGTGGCCGTTAAGTAAGGTTCCACTGTATATATATATATAATTCAGTCATTCTTGGCTGAAATAATTATGAAGTTGAAAGGTCAGGTTAAGTTTTAATTAACAATGTTGGCTGTTCACACAAAAAAAATTGCTATTGATATGTATATATTTATTCCACCCTAGATATCTTCACAATGATATTTTTATCATGAAATACTTAAGATATTTCAGGCTTGATGTTATTTCACACTATATTGTGCAAGCTCATTACCCTTGTAGTTACAGCAACCAGCCAAGTTCACCACTCCCCCCCCCCCCCCCCCCCCCCCCCCCCCCCCCTCCCCCCAAGGGTTTTTACAGCTATCATCCTCTGTGCAGCCAAACAGGGTTAGGGCAGCTGCTAAATTTACACTCTTCAGAGTGGTATGGCAAGATATTTCACTCTCAGGCATTATTTTCACTCTTCTCTGGCTCCTGAAAATAAATTATCTTGCTCATAAAATATTTCACCATATCACACTCTGACTCATGTAATAAGTATTGTATATTACATGAGTCAGAGTGTGATGTGGTGAGATATTTCACAGAGCAGGTTATTTTATATCCTATGCTAGAAATCTTCACTGCAGTAGTTTGTAATAGGGTTGGTACCCCTTGGTGTAAATTTGGCTGTAAAACTCTGCCGAGTTAGTTCATAGAGGCTCCCCACACCTCCAGCTGATACTTTAGCTGCTGCTCTGAGCTTGTTGAATAGGTCTACCCTAGAGGAAGGAGAGGCTATAATGACCAGCCTAATGGAAAACTTGTAAGCTAGGCAGTTACTATTTGAGGTAATGAGCTTGGCAATGCTGCATGCGATAACACCCTTGTGATATAGTGACCTAAAAATACTATTGAGAAGATACCTAGCCTAGAATTATATTGTTACATTTGTACCATGGTACACTCAAACTGTCCAATCAGATTGCTCAATTTGCAGTGAAAATATTTCATGCCAACCTCCTAGGAGGTGAATAGGTAAACTGTCCAATTAAAAATTAGTTTTTGTGTGTTTCCTGCCTCGAGCCACAGTACCAGTCGGTTGCACCACTTCGGCCCTCAGTTGAGTAAATCCCATACCAACCTCAACGTAGTGGTGTAACCTATACATATACATGCAATTTTTTCCTTTTCTCGTGAAAAATACAGAGTAAGTTGGAGAAGTGATTTTATAACTTGTTCTGAGCGTAGGATTGAAGTCGGTCATCGGTTGATCACAGACCATTGGATCGAAGTGACTGCCCACTTTGTCACTTGCATTATAACCACAGCTTGTAGTGGACCTAAACAATGGACTTGCCGTGTGCCTAAATACAGTGTGTTTCTGAATTTCTCAAGTTGCTATAAAGTTGAGGCTCAGCTCAGAAACAGAGCAACAACTCTTGGAATTCAATCAACTCTCAATCAGTAATGTGACCTGTCTATACCTTAATTGCTTTCAAAATATTGTGTGTGTGTGTGTGTGTGTGTGTGTGTGTGTGTGTGTGTGTGTGTGTGTGTTGCTCACTTAATACTGTCTCACGTCTCACTATTTTGAATTTGATGGTCCCGTATCAGTCCGTGTTGTTATTGTTGATGTTGTTTTTTCTTACATTATAAAATACTTTATTAAATTGAATCATTTGACTGATCAAGTGGGAAAACGACTTCCCAAAGTTAATTCTGATGGGCCATAATGGCTGGCTATGTTTTATTCTATCTTGTTAACTGTTTTAACTGTTTTCATTGTAATAGTATTTAGAAGGATTCTTCTAGTTTTGACATGAGAGATGAAAATTAGAATAACATTCTTTTGAAATACTATAAGTATATAATACGCTTTTTTTTGTTTTGTTTAACTCTAGATATTGCTGCATATGTAACTTGTTTATTTTGTTCTACCTGACATGATAAATTGGATCTATATTTCCCTTTTACTGGTGAATTTTTTTCTGGCATATGATAGTCAAAATCATATTAAATATGACTGATAAGAAAAAATTTATATTTTTAGTTATGTGTGTGTGTGTGTGTGTGTGTGTTTATGTGTGTGTGTGTGTAGGCTAGTGTTTGAGCCAGTGAAGGTGTGTTGTTCTGGTATGAGTTCTGCTGAGAGAAGTAAAGTGAAACATCTAGTGAAGAAGTTGGGTAAGTTAGAAGTTAGTGGGAGTGTGAGGTAACAGAGTATTGAGTGGGAATAATATCATATGACAGAATTAAGTCTTCTGTTGAGGCTGAGGGAGTGGTGAGAAATGATAGTTGAGGTAGTGAAGTGGTGGTTCAGACTAGTTAACCCTCAGCATGCATGCATGTGACAGTTACAGTGTCTCTTCTTTGTCATTCATTCATTCAGGGATCGGATTACTCCTTGAGAGAAGAGGAACTCAGACCAGAGAACTATTAAGTCCCTTTAATTTGCCACTTTTTTAAAATTTCAATTTAGTTATATAAAAGAGAATAGGCAGACACTATGATGAGTGTTGCTATGCAGCCAGGTCCATTCATTTGTTTACTTGCCGTTGTGAATCACGCGCACTCACCTGAGCATACAATGTATTTCACTGCTGTTAGTTTACACTCTCAGTGCTGTAGTTATAGTATAACTAGTGGTGTGCTTACCTCATTTTTTGTGGTAACTTCTGTAGTATCATTTTGACAATTTCTCAGCTACAAAAAAGAAAGACCAGTTATTTATTGTAAATGGAGTGATGTACTTACCTCAGTTTTCCCCCCCCCCCCCCCCCGAGTAGTGGTAACTTCCTATTAAGGTTCTGGTACAGTGTTTCGCCCACACATATTGCTCTCGTAATAGAGCCTATTCAGTGATCAATTTGCACCAAGGTGCGAACGATTCTGGTCCAGTTACACCCACTCGTTCCCCACGGATACAGACATCCATTGCCAGTGTTTGTAAATGTATGTTCCACAAGATCTACGTAAGTACCGGGAAAAAAATCAATGTTATAAATAATTCATATGAGTGTGAGTATGGCTTAGTGATTTGGTTCTCTTATTCCACCTGCTCTGTGCTGAGGGCATGTCAATTCTGCGAGCAATGAATCAAAATAAAATGTTCTTAGTTGATCAAGTTGTAGTGACCACCACTTCTTGTCTCTGTAAATACGTTCAATATGAACATCCATTTCAGTTTTTACAACCAGGTCACACCACTCACAGTTGACACAAAAAAGCTGACACTGGATTTGGAAGTAGTAGTCGTGTCGGCGTTTAAGTTGACAACTCTCGTCGGCACTCTCCAAAAAAAATGTAGCAGACTTGCATGCCTCTGAAATTGTCTTTGATTTCGCACTAAATGGGCATTTGACTTCCAACAATCGAACAATGTTTGAGTCTTTGCAATTCACAATAACCCCATCCGGACTAGCTGCAAGCCAAGGTTCGTCAATAGACACAAAGAGTCCACAGAGAGCAACCTCCAAATCAGGACAACCGCTTTGTTGCAGGTAAAGGGCATAATCTTGACGGGCTTTCCCTTCATTTGCAACACCATATCTAGTAGCCTCATTACCTCTAAACGTACTATATAGAATATTCTGGACTTTGGTACTTCGTTTTGTAGTTTTACGCATTTTGGCGATACTACCAATTCTGGATGCCGTAAGTCTTTTCCTCCTCTCAGTTATCCAAAGTTCACAGTCAGCCTGACTTCTTGTTTCGGCCTCGATTTCTTTTGCTTTTTCTACAGTGATAACCACTTTCGTCTCATAAAAACTTGTTTTCAACCTCTCTAATTCCTCAGAGCTGAGATTGTCGTCGACTTCTTCAGGACAAATTCCTTCGTCATGTCTGTTGTATGCACCACGAGCTGCAGCTGTGTTATCTATCCGGATATATTTATTCTTCCGTCGCATTTCTTTTGCCTGCTCTGTAGCCTTTCTCTTTCTGTTTTTTTCTACCTGTTTTGCAGCATTCTTTGCTACTGTAGAAAAGATTTTGTTTGGAGAGTTATTGGTCATCTTTTTCCACACTTGTGGTCCCCACTTCGCTCCCAGGTTATGCCGGAGCCCTGCCCCCATGCACCTGTGCTCCCAAGAACCGCTCTGTGATCGATTAATCACCTTGCCACCATCAAACTTTGTACGAATGTGCATCCAACATTCGGCTAAATTGGTGGTATGATTGCCAATCAGCTGCTTTGACTTCGCTGCTAATCTGTTCAGAACAGAAGCAATATCATGCATCATTCTTGGGTCCACTTCAGTCGGGTGAGTCCACCTTACTGTGCTTCCCGTTCAATTGACAGTCCCTCTGCCATAGTCTCTCTCCAAAGTGTCTCCTGATCATGCAACACTACAAAATAGTAACATAATAATTATATTGATTGTTTATATTAATTGTTTATATTGACAATTAGTAATTACGTGAATTACAAAATGTGTATTCATTCAAATTAAAATCTTAATGCTAACTAAGCAATGCTAGAACTGTATGTTGTAAATAAAATGTATTTAAACAGTCTGCAGAGTGGAAACGGTTCTAGCTATAAATCTAAAACTTGGAGAGCTCAATTTCTAGCTGACGAAAGATGTGCAAGTACAATAAATTATTTTTTGAGAGGGCCATGTTGTGCCCGATTTTCCTGTAGACGGTCACATATTATGTTAATGGAAAGTCACGAAAATATTAATTTGTAATAAATGTTTATGTGTACTGAGGTAATTGTATGCCACCGTCATTGCAAGATGCATGTCGAAAGTGCACACACCAAACAATGGAAACAATTTAGCAGAAAAACAGTACATTAATTTATGGGTCAATGTTCTCTACAAAACCTGGATATTATTATATTTCATATACAAATTCACTATCAGTTTGATTGTCCATTTCTTCCAATGACGTGCTTTCTGCCCAAACACTGAGTGACGAGGCTGGATGCTGGTCGTCACTCAAACTAGATGACGGTTGGATGCTGGTCGTCACTCAAACTAGATGACGAGGTTGGATGCTGGTCGTCACTCAAACTAGATGACGAGGTTGGATGCTGGTCGTCACGCAAACTAGATGACGAGGCTGGCTGTTTCCTGCTCTGTGCTACTGAACAGAAGTTTGTACTGCAGTGAGTATGAATGCCAAAGCAGTGATAAGGCCCGTTCAATAAGTCCTTGTTGAGTTTAGCAACTGCTTCTAAACGATTACTCTCCTTACTTCTCATTCTTATTGCACAACGAGCCGCACTCACCTGTTTCTGGCGCATTTTCTTTGTCAGTCGTCCACTGCCCTTGTATGAAGGATTATCATTGACAAGCTTCTCAAGAGCACCACGGTAACATTTACACGCGTGGTTGGCACACTCAACCTTCTTGATTACATGCCTCCAAACTGGTACACTTGTGAGAAGCGTAGGATAAACAGAACTGTCACCATCCCCTATGAATTCTGTATATCGAACTCCATGAACCCTTTCTGCTTCAAGGAAACCTTCTAGGATTATATCAGTCTCCATCTCCGAAGATGAAGCATTCCAATTGCGGTAACAGATATGGTCACTCTTCCTTCCTGTAGCACAGGCATGACAATACTTGTTCCTCACACCTATATACAAAGCAATTGTGGCTTGACAACAATTAGCACTTCGCAGCCCCTCTCCCCCCTCCCCCAAACAGCAACGTTTTGAAAAAAGGCACCCACGCGTGTGTTTGAGAGGCATACGTACCATCCATACATACATATATATATATATTTACCTGATTTTGCATTATCCACCCCTTATTTATTTTTGTTATTATTATTATTTATTTATTATTATTATTATCATTATTTTGTTCAGAGTGAAGAAATTTAACTGCATTTAAATGTGTGTGTGTGTGTGTAGGTGGTGCGTTGGTGGGTGTGTGGAGCACTGATACTAGTTATCTAGTCATGTCCAGCATCACGGTCACCATTAAGGTATGTTTCTATGCTTGTGTAGCTATTGAAAGGCAAATACAGTGAGGCTTGACTAAACTAGATGTGAGAAGCTAGAGAATGGTATTAATGAAAATGCTTTACATGTAGTGTTTTTAGGAATTAATTAGTATAAATTTATACTATACGTGTACTTTATGGTAGTCTCTCTCTACGTTCCGTGAGCTCATTCACATTGAATAGTTATATTAAGAATGTGGAAGAGAATGTTACTATGTACCCTACGAGTGGAAGTATAACTAAGCACATATCTATGTCACATTCTCACTCTCGTCATTTCAAATGAAGTCACATTACATTGATGATTATTGTTATTATTATTGTTGTTGTTACTACTATAGTATTATTATCGGTGAGCGAGACTCTATCAGGGGTAACACAATATAAAATTGTGGATATTTGTTGTTGTTTTTTATATGTATGTTTGGGTGTACGTGTGTCATTTTGTACTTTGACCCTTGCATTTTTGTGTTCGCAAGGTGCGCGACCCCATCCGTAACTTCACTGAACAGAATCCTCTGATTTATTGATCTTTACCCAGTTACAATATTTAAAGTTACCGGAGTTCAGTTTCTATTAAAATGAGTGGCGGTGGTAAGTTCATGTGCTATTTGTCATAGTTACATGCCCTACTCTACAGTGTTGAAATTCATAGTCCAATAGTCTAACCATGAAGGTAAGTCTTGTGTTGGTATGTCCAGTCAACAAGTGTGTGTGAAATTGTCGTGCCTTACAGCTACTGCTTAACTAAAGAATAGCACAAAGTAAATGTTTAACTAACAAATAAATATACCATTAGCTGCCTTAATACTACTTTTCTAGCTACTACAGCAGTATGGATGTTTAGGTTCAACCTGTGCTATGATTCATTAGAAATGTCTGTTGCTATTTTTTGTTTTTTGTTTTTCAAGTTCAACAGTTGCGGTGAGTGGTTACTATAGCATTGAAATCCCTTTAATGTAGATATATAATTTAAGAACCAGCTAGACATTATTATTATTTCCACACACAGGTGGTGTGTGCATTGGCTCATTGTCGACCTATAGTGACCCCTGTGTGGCTGGAGGAGGCAGTGAAGTGTGTGAGTGCTCACAAGACATTCCCAAACTGTTCCAGATATTTGCCTCCTGTGGTGGACCCTAACCTTGGCTCTACCAACGTTTCATTCAGTCCGTGTTACCAGAGGAACACAGTGTTCAGTGATATGATATTCTACTTCCTCAGTGAGAAGCAGGTATGTGTGTGTGTGTGTGTGTGTATGTGTGTGTGTGTGTGTGAAACTCCTGTGTAGTTTCAAGTGAAATTCTTTTAAACATGTAATGAAGATACAGTGTGTATGTCATAATTTTAATCAGTGCATCGTTCTGAAGTTACGCATCAATTTTCTAACTTTTTTCCCTTTTTGTATGGGTTTTTTTATAATAGTTTTTTTGTTCTTGTGTAGAATATATCTGTCCAACTGTGTGATGTAATGTTCTACATATAATAAGTCAAGTTCTATTACCACTGTTTGTATGTATGTATGTATATTCAGCATGGAGATCTGAGGCAGTGTGTAGCTGCTGCTGGTGGCAGGTGTCAACTCATCCATACTCCACGCTGTGTCTCCTTGGAGGTTCTGTTACATGACAGAGCCATGGTGCTGGCTGCCCAGCCTCTCTCTGACCCACCCACCACAACAGTGGCATGGGTATCTGACATACAGGAGTATTTGGAAAGGTAAAGGGTTTCAGTAGTCCCCAGCGAAGGATGAACTTGGACGTGGGGTGTAGGTGTGAGCTGTTTTTTTTTCCTACCGATATAAAATTTTTACTATCTGCTGTTCGATAAACCCTTCTATATTGTAATAGTGATTAACCCTCAGCATGCATGCACAAGAGGGTTATAGTAGTCGTCCTGTCTGTTTGTCTGTCTGTTTGTCATGCTCTGATTTTGGAGATTACTGAAAATTAACAGTTGATTTAGGTATGAACTTACTCAGGATGAAGATTTAAGACCTTTTATTGTGCTACTTTTTTTAATTTCGGGCTAATCGTTGAGAAAACGCGAAGCTTTCAACTCCGCGTAGGTACCAGCTTTTATGGGCAAGTGTCACGTCATAATCACGTGAGCAAATAATTTCTGCAGCCAGCGGTGTAGTTTGCTTTATGCTCAGGGAAGTTAATGGAGTTGAGAGAAGTGAAGTTTCGCGTAGAAAATGTATACAGGTGAGTGTTTCTGGCTAGTTTAGCTTCTTCTATTATGAAGACAGCGTTTCCATGTGCCATTTTCATAGGTCGAGCTATTTCGATACCTCATTAAAAATAGCTAACAGATTGCTTGTTCTTTTGGAAGGAGGTTATATTGTAGTAGCTAGGTAGTGTTTAATAGCGCTGAGGGTTCGCACCTTTGGTGCTTCATTTGATTATTACTTAACGATAAAGCTTTACTTTATTGTTACTTCTTCCTTTAGTATGAGTTTGTCTCCTCCACACAGGCACGAGTTGCGGTTCATTCAAGACTGTGAGATAGGCTTTGCTCTACTACACAAGTCTACTGAGACCTACTGCAATCCAAGATATCTTAAAGGTGAGGACTGAGGGAGAGAACTATGTGGGGAGGTAATATTACTGTCTTATCTTGTCTATTGGTGTCTACACTACTCAGGCTCACCCATGTGGTAATGCTTGCCCAGTTGGTATCCACAGGCTTTCAAACTTTTTTACCGAAGGGCTTAAAACTTTGTTCCAATTTTGACCACATGAGCATTATATTCTGTTTAAACCAACCACAGCCGTTAATTTACTGGCTACCATATATTTTTTTTGTGAGAGTTCATAAATACCTTGTACAGAAACTAGTTGGGGAAGTGCCATAATAATTGTTATATTTCTTTAAAATTTATCAATTTCCTTTTTAATAATTAATCAATCAACCAATCAACAATAGCAACAACAAACGACAAGTAACATAAGAACTACAAACAGCTAGGTGACTCACACAAAGGAACTCTCCCTAATGACCAAGTGATACAAGGTTAAATAGAGGAGATGACTTGACCACGAAACCAAAGGAAGTGAATGAACCACAAGAAAGTAATGAGTCATAAATTACAAATACACATTTCACATAATGTACAGTATGTCCGCACACACACACACACAACAAAAAAAACAAAAACAAATACAAAACAGACATAATTGATGGGTGAGAGTTTATTTGTGAGGTTATTTACCTCTGTCTCTATAAAACTCACTATGAAACTATAGGTGAAGATTGGCTAGCCAACTAATTTGTCACATTATGCTGTATGAATGCATGTGTGTAGATTTAGAAGCAGCTGCTGCAGTTCCTCTTCCTCCTCCCACCTTATCCCAGATGGTAGACACCTTCACTCAAGCCACGCCCTCTTCTCAGGCCATGCCCATATCTCAACCAACCAATGACCTCACTTTAGTGGATGTGACAGGAACCCAGAGTCACCATTCCTCCTTCTCTTCTACTAGTGGCAAGTCTTCAGATTTGCCTGACGGTGACATTATCAAGAGCAAACCTTCAGCCGGTAGGAAGTTGTTATCTACTAAAGACGAGGAGAACTTTATTGTACCACAGCCACTAGCTAAGAGGAACAGGTCAGAGATTAATGCAGCTAAGAGAGATCATCCTTCAACCCTGATTGCTAATAATCCTACTGGCAAAGACAGAGAGTCTAAACAAACTTTACATTCTGATAGGGAAAGCTTCAAAAGGAAACACATTAAAAAAACAGCGGCATTTGCGGAAGACCCCTCGCTAGACGAGCCTGTGATGGGTGTCACTGAGAGCCAGAGTTTGCCAGGAGACTCCAACATTTTAGCTCCCAGCTCTCTGACTCCGTCCAGCAGTGGACAGGGTAAAGGGTCATCATCTGCTACCCCGACTAAGGGACTGCCCAGCAGGAAGATGATGGCCAGTGCATTTGGAGGGAAAAGGTCTAAGAAAAGACTTGCATCTCCGACAAGGCCGTCCACAGAGGACCACCATGAGGAAGGAAGGGACTCCAAGAGGAGGCGTGAGGAGGATGGAAGTTGCGTGATAAGTTCCAGTGCAGAGCCCGGCAGTGGAGGGATGGATGGACAGAGGAAGAGTAGCAAGAGTGTGGGGGCCATTGAAGGTTCGCAGTGTGTACCTTTATCAGGAGACAAAGCCGTAATTAATGTTTGTGATGAAGTACCTAAGTTGAAACCAGATGAACCTAGCAGGAAACGTTCTCGTGCAAATAAATCGTCGAGCAATTGCAGTCTCTATGATGAGATGCCCAAGTTAGATTTGGCCCAACCTGATAAGCAATACTTTAAGACAAACTTCCCCAAGGATAAAACTGATGCTGTACCTTCTCCTCATGAAGTGAAGTCTCAACTAGACAGTGGAGTTGAAGATAACATGGAGGAGTCCGAAGTGAGATCAAAGGAATGTGTTACAGAACAAAGCTATGGAGGAAGCCCTGAAGATAGAAGGATGGTGGCAGATCAAAGAACTCCAGCAAGGACGCAAGAAATGCCTAGTTCTCCTTTTCTCAGCTCTAGAAGAACTAAAGTGAAGAAGTCTTTACTTCAGGAGTCATTCTCTGCTCCAAGTGAGGAAGGATCGCACATGCCAGGCTCACTGGCAGGCAGTTCACAAGTTAGTAGTGTGAGGGGCGTGATCCCTGGGGGCGTGGCAGCAGAGTCCTTCACCAGCCTTTCTTTCAACCATGGCAAAGAGGTGCTCACTGCTTTTTCCAGTAGAGGCCATCGTAGCAAGGCCACACCTTCTCGCCTAGCAGACAGCATGTGGATGGAAGAGGAGGAGGAGGATGAAGAGAATGGGAAGGGGCCACTAAGAGGAAGCATTGGTGATAACGAAGAAGGCATTTTTCGTTCTCGTTGTTTTGAACCAGTTTGTGATTTGGACGGATTTATCAGAGCCAGGGAGGCACCTAAACTGAAGGTTAGGAATCTGAACCTGAAGGAATGGTGTAGTTGAATGTATATACTAATACGGTAGAATAATAAATGGAGAATGTAGTAGTACTACTACTAGTAGTAGTATGTAGTAACTTGTATATGCAGTAGAGTTTTAGATGGCTTCCTGTTTTAGTCATGATTGCTAATATATATTGTCAGGAAAGAAATATTGATTACTAACCTCAGTGATGATACTAATTCAGGTACAGGTCATTACTACAAGACTTAATTACCTGGATAATGAGCTCGGTTATTATTTTGGTTTGCAACATTCCACGTAATCCACACTTCCTCTGTTGGTAAAATCTTGCTGCACAACTAATATATTCACATTTACACTTCTTCCACCATTATACATGTATAGTTGTTTAATATTTCCGCTGCACAATTTTAATAGAGGAATTTGTATTGGAAATACATTTTACTATTTTTTCTGTAGATGTCCAGAGGAGCACGGTTAGCGCTGCATGCCCGTTCAGACTTTGATCTCGACATAAGTACCCGGGAACTCTGCGGGCCATTGTTGTCACAGCCTGTGGAAGTGGAGGTCATGGAGCTTGTGATGGACAAGAGGAAGTCACATGACCAGCTCATGAGACACAGCAGGTCACATGACACCAGCAGGAGGTCTGGATTGAGGAACTTCAAGAGATTCAGGAAGAGTGTTAGTAGTTGATTTGTTCATGTGTCACACTCATTTGTAATGGTGGTGTAGGAAGATGTTTCGGTAAAGGGAGACTCCAAGGGCTTGTTGTTGTTTTTTTTTTGTATTTTTTTTTTTGTGGTTTAAAAGAGTTCCTGTGAGAAATTACCTTGTTAGAGTAAGTCCGAAAGTTATGGGGGGGGGGAGGCTCCGGAGCCCCACCCCCATGCTATTGTTGACTATAAGGTTATGTGTATGTGTGTGTGTATGAGAGAGAGAGAGAGAGAGGATTCAGCTGCAAGCAAGACATTGATAGACACAGATATGCCACCACTCACCAAAAACTTTTGTTACTGTGATTTAGTCTGACACTTGTGGCAGAGAAGCATCATCCAATCTGTAGCTTTCTTTGAAGATGTGTGTGTGTGTGTGTGTGGCTGTGTGGTGCAGTGGTTGTGTCCTGGGCTCAGGGCCCTGAGGTCCTGAGTTCAAGCCCAACTCAGGCAATTTTTCCATCCGATTTTCCATCTGCCTCCCACCAGTCCACCCAGCTGTGATTGGGTACCTGGCATTTGCTGGGATGAAAATTCAAGGCATTTTTTCGTGAAACAACAATGGTCCAGGTGAGACTTCGGGTGCCCACACCACTTGCTGTGAGGAAAGGCCTGTTCTCCTGCGAGTTCCTAGCCCGGCTCCAGGAGCTTTGCTTGCACGGCTCACAGTGCCTGATTAGTGCACAGGCATCCTGGCTCTGCCAGGTGCGCGTGACCGCCTAGCGGCAGCAAGAGATTTTGCAATTTGTGTGTGTGTGTGTGTGTGTGTGTGTGTGTGTGTGTGTGTTTGCACCTCAGTACAATACTATTATCAGTTATGGAACATAGGAATCATTTGTAGCTCTAACTGTGCAATATTATTGTGTGTATGTGTTTGCTTTGCTGTACTGTAGACTGGTGGGTCAGTGAGCCACGCCCCTGATCGTGATGTGGGAGTATATGTTGATCTGATCGTGTATGTCCCAGTGGTGAGTCAGGAATTGCCAGACTGGGAAATGGAGGTAGCAGGACAGGATGTGGAGGAAGGATCAGAAGGAGGCATGACTGGAGAGAACAGTGGGGGGAGCACCATAGTGTCACAGGGATCTCAGGACTTTAATGTTTTTTCTCTACACTCAAGAAAGACTAAGAAAAGATGACTTCTTTGTTGGTTTCTTTTTTTCTTTTTTTTTCTTCTTTTAACATTATTACATTCTGGCATCATGGAATTGTTGGCAATGTATGTCACTCACTTTTGATCATGTACAAAATTATAAGTGAACATAATCTTAATTTTTTGAATTTCTTGTAGTATTGAAGTTTAATTTTATCAAGACGTTTCGATCCCGTAGGATCTTCATCAGTTGGACAATGAAAATAACTGAAAATTGAACAAATGATGCACTTAGCTGGAAGATAGCTATGTAAGAGAGGATGGTGATAAAACATCGATAAAATTAAACTTCCAATACGATTAAAAATGAATTTGCACAGTATCATGTACAAAATTGTTGGCAATTCATTGAATATCATGTGGTTATAGCCTAAAATTTTGGTAGAATGGGAAAGTCACTTATATCGTATTCTAATGCCTAGCAGTTCTCTTTCAGTGCCATAAGAACTCACTTTGCTTTGGTCGTGGCACAACATAATATTGACCTGCTTATGGACAGTACAATAGGCTATTTTATTGTCTGTAAGCAGGTCGTGCACAAATTAGTGTAAACATGTCTACCCCAACTGCAGTAGCCTGTGCTGAACTAGCTAAAGTACTCAGGGATCATGAAGACTACCTTTTGTCTGTGACTAAATCTAAAGCTGTGGATCTGTCTGAGAAGATGTTCCAGAGTTTTCTGATCTCAGACTCTATGATGGACCAGTTCTCTAGTCTGGACCACAACAGTGTGGTAGTAAGAATACATTAGTAATAATTTTACTGTTACCACTATTACTACTACTACTACTACTACTACTACTACTACTACTACTACTACAGTGAAACCTCTCTTAATGGACATTCTATGTAATGGACATCTCTCTGTAATGGACAATAGTAAAAGCACTGATGGGAGTTACCATAACTAAATAAGAACCTCTATGTAAAGGACACCTCTGTATAATGGACAAATCAGGTTGTTCCTATAGTGTCCGTTATTTGGAGGTTTCACTGTACTACTACTACTACTACTACTACTACTACTACTACTACTACTACTACTACTTCTACTACTACTACTTACTACTACTACTTGCAATACCCCACCCAACAGTTAACTACCCTTAGTGTAACAATTTTTACTTCTTTGAAATGTCAAAGACTAAAACTAACAATGTCTGAAATCTCTAAGCCATTGACCTGCCAATGTTTTAGAATGTATAAAACAAAGTTAGCATTGTCCCTTTCCCGGATCGTAAAGTTAAGGCTACACTGTTGCTGTCACAAAAAGAGACATCTTAGCAGGAGTACTATCCTTGGTCGACTCAGAATCTGACAAGTGGATAGTCAGAGTGCTACCTAATTTGTCTTCCTCCGTAAGCTCCAAGGATAGCATTAGGATTAAAAGGGAACACAACACACCAGTATAACGAAAACCAAAATAACTATGGTTCTGAAAAGAGAACCGAAAGTTGGAACTTAGAAATAATATGGCTAACTGACAAGTTTCAGTTAAGTAAGTCTTAAGGACCAAAACAGTAGTAGTATGTAGAGGGAGCAAATACCACATCTTCCACAGGTTTAAGGTATGGTGTGAGGAATGGTCATCAAGCAGTACCAGCATTAGGAAATAAGTATCGATTATATGCTTTATGAAGTGCCATAATTATTATATATAATATTTTTAAAAAAAACAGTTCGCTATCCATCCACCCAGCCAGAGTCCCTGGCACCTCAAGCCTTGCTCAATTCGTGATTAGCCTCAGTAGGAACCTGAGCTGGAGTTGGGGCTCCACCCTGTTCCAGCAAGTCCCATATGTAGAGCAGGTTCCATACTACCGAATCACTTTCCCCATAATATTTCATAGATTATCCCAGAAGAGGACTTGGTAAGAACTTGGAATGCCGGATTAAGTTTCAAGTACACATACATTGGCTGTTAGAACTGAGAAAAATTGCTATATATTTCATGGCTATTCCAATCCAAGAACTTTAATTGTACCTACCAATAGTCATAGGGATGCATGCATGCCAAACACCCACACAATAGAATTTATTTCAAAGGGGAGGTAGGGTGGGGGTGAAAAGGGGGCATTTATCCCACATCCCTTGAGAAAAACCTTCATCCCTCCTACTTTAGCACTAACATTATGACTGTGCAACAATAAATCAGCACAGGGCATAATACTTCTAAGAACTGCAAATATCTCTTATACATAACACACTCTATTTTACTCTGATTGCCCTTCCTAAAATCTGAAGAAGTTGTTTTTGACTCTCCTAGATTGGTTTTGTGGTAACTACTATCAAATCTCTACTATAAATGTATTCATTTTGTACGACTATAATGATTGATGTTTTAAATCTTAAAACCATTGTGGGGTTACACAGTACTGCATACAGAACACTAACCTAGGAGGGATAGAAACAACTTCCTTAGACTTTAGGAGGGGCAATGAGAGTAAAGTATGGACACATTCTGTGGTATAGGAGACCCTTACAGTATAAAAATAAGCATCTAAAATCAGTGCAAGCTGTTTGATATTGGGACTGTGTACGTATAGATGATGTGTTCTTGTTTGTGGGTGTGGTTTGTAGTCGGCCAAAGTTGAAGTGACAGACAGCAAGTCTAAGTTTGGAACTTGTGTGAATGGCAAGTCTTTATCTTCCCTCGAGCCTCATATTTTCCATGTTTGAGATGAAGTCAAGTTTGGGCAATCTCCTTCTACTGGACTGTTCAGGTAACCTGTAGATGAAGTTAACATTTAGTGCACATATGCATGAAAATTATAGCTATCCTATTAATTAGTTTATTTAAATTTACTCCCTTTTCCTTTATTAATCTGTGTTAGCAAAAAATAAAATAAAATAAAGGAATCAGGGATTCATACAGGATTTTTCGTTAGGGGGGGAAATTTTGTCGAGTTGCAAAAAACTGTTTATCTACATAATATGGTCAAGTCATGACCGTGAGACTGTGAAACAGATTTCAGATGAAAACTTGACAAACTATATAAAAGTTAGGCACCGCCTCTGTGACCATTTTAGGGTCTTGGAGGTATTAGGCTTTTACATCCTGGGTGCAGCGAGGGCACTACTTAGGGACTGAGGGACCCTAAAAACAGTAGGTCACGATGGCTGCACAATGCCTAACTAATTTAGAATATAGCAACTGCTCTTTAACAACGCAATAGGAGAGACTAAGCGCAATTGGTGGGACACTAATTGACCCTGCCCTCAAAGCGGGAAGACTTAAGTTTATAGTGTTCCTGTGGTGTTACACACCTCATAATCTGAACATTATCAATTATTGCATGTATTTCCTATCTTTCTTTATTTCCTGTAATTTAGTTCATTTCCTGTACCTTAGTTCATTCCCGCCATTTCATTCAATTTTATGCATGTGCATACAGCCGTGCATCATCTAGAATATAGTCGAACTTGCTACGTAACCTCGCTACTCACTACGCATGTGTCAAACTTAATCATATTCTCTAGTATCATACAATTTTCTCAGTTCTGATCTCGTGCATAGTTTTGTCAAGACCGTTACCGTTATTGGGGTGCTCCTAGATAGGCCTGAGAACCTTGAGCAGACCTGGGAAGCTCTTTGACACTAGTGAGCCTTTACCGGTTTGTCTATACATGCTGGTCAGAATTCTGGTGGCAGCCTACCTGTTCTCCGTTCCCCACCACAGTTCCTCTCTGGAGGACCTAAGCAATATAAAGTCACTCTGTCACTATACAAAAACTACATCAGCTATGTTCTAATACAAATTGGTATTGAAGGACCAGAGCTAGAGAATGTTGAAAAGGCTATTTATACTGATCAATAATTTTTCTGAAGAATTCAGTTGGTGAAAATTTTTTTTAGAACTTCGCTGGCTCGCCCAACCAATGCTACACGAGCATGCTTAGCATGTGGACACTTCAGAGTATCCCCCATCCCCATTTCCCCCTTTACATGTTTCCCCTTTACACGGTCCCCCCTTTACATGTTTCCCCTTTACACGTTTCCCCCCTTTTCCCCTTTTCTGTACTTTACACATTATTTTGTTATCATTGTTACTTTATCATGAGGAGTACCATTCTTTACCCTTTACCAATCATCATTTCCCCCTTTACATGTCATTACATATTCTACTACTAATAATGAGATGTGAATTCAGATTTGGCAACCTGCAGGAAGAAAACCAATGCAAATTCAAATCAAACGACCCCAATGCAATTGAAAGTGTCAACATTTCCCCAGAACTTTGCTCGCTCGCCCAACCAATGCTACACAAGCATTTTCTAGTATTCATGAATCCTTAGAGCACACGTAACCATATTAGGGAAGTCACAGGAAGTGGTGTGCACAGAGTATGAACATGTCTACCCCTACTGCAGTAGCCCGTGCTGAACTAGCTAAAGTACTCAGGGATCATGAAGACTACCTTTTGTCTGTGACTAAATCTAAAGCTGTGGATCTGTCTGAGAAGATGTTCCAGAGTTTTCTGATCTCAGACTCTATGATGGACCAGTTCTCTAGTCTGGACCACAACAGGGTGGAGCCCCAACTCCAGCTCAGGTACCTACTGAGACTAGTCACACAGAGAATCCAACAAGATGGGAGTGTGGAGGACAAGTTGCTGAGCCTTCTAGAGAGCTGCGGATAACATTCATTTTGTGAGTTTGTGAGAAGGAGTAGATCAGGAGAAGCACAGCCTGAAGCCACGAGAGAGAATGACAGTTTAGGCCCAGAGGACATGTTGAGGATATTAGAAGTCCTGTTAGAAGCTAGTCACAAGTGGGAGATCATAGCTATTGCTTTAGGATTGAGTACTTGCCAGAGAAAGAACATTAAAGGAGATGACATTATCATTAATCTCAGTAATGTGTTGGAAGTTTGGTTGTCTGGAGGCAGTACTAAACCTCATACTATCAATACACTCACACAAGCTCTGAATAGTCAGCTAGTGGGATATGGAAGGTTAGCTACAAAGCTACTGGAGCAATTCAAAGTAGCTAAATCACCTGAAGAAGTTAGCTACAATACAGTAACCGATACCTCTAGCTTACCTTTCACAATCGTTTGTCAGAGTCCTCGTAAAGTAGAAGTAGAAGATGGCAAGTCCACACTCCTCCTAGTCCAGGCTAGTCACAGAGAGAATGTGTCTTACCAGTGGAACAAGAATTGCCAGCCATTACTTGACAATCTCTCATGTACTGGTATCCATGACGACACACTCCTCATTAACCACGCCCACCAGGGTACAGGAGGTGAGTATACATGCCGTGTCAGCAGTGAGGAGAGAGAAGTAGTGAGTAACAAAGTCACCTTGACTGTCCTTTATCCTGATGAAAAGAAAGCACTTCTAGATTTATACTCTGTAAACACACGAGTCTCACTAGAGGGGGCGTGGCCTCCAGTAGGAGCTGATATGTTTATTAATTTAGTCCTTGTTAAACCTAGTCAACAAAGTGAAGATGATCACTCTTTCTATAGTACCAGGCACACTGATAAACTATCAGACAAAACAGAGAAAGTAGAGTATGAAGAAGTTTTCAGAGCATGCAGAAGTGGATCACTGGTATTATTAGAAGGAGGTTGTCCAGGCAGTGGGAAGACTACTCTAGTCAACAAACTTATCAAGGACAAGGCAGATGGGACTGCATTAGTTCATCCTAAACTACCAGACAAAACAGAGAAAGTATTATTACTAGGATGTTGTCCAGGCAGTGGGAAGACTACTCTAGTCAACAAACTTATCAAGGACAAGGCAGATGGGACTGCATTAGTTCATCCTAAACTACCAGACAAAACAGAGAAAGTATTATTACTAGGATGTTGTCCAGGCAGTGGGAAGACTACTCTAGTCAACAAACTTATCAAGGACAAGGCAGATGGGACTGCATTAGTTCATCCTAAACTACCAGACAAAACAGAGAAAGTATTATTACTAGGATGTTGTCCAGGCAGTGGGAAGACTACTCTAGTCAACAAACATATCGAGGACTGGGCAGATGGGACTGCATTAGTTCATGCTAAACTACCAGACAAAACAGAGAAAGTAGAGTATGAAGAAGTTTTCAGAGCATACAGAAGTGGATCACTGGTATTAGTAGAAGGTCGTCCAGGCAGTGGGAAGACTACTCTAGTCCACAAACTTATCAAGGACTGGGCAGATGGGACTGCATTAGTTCATGCTAAACTAGTGTTTCTAGTTTCTCTTTGTACTTTATGTAGCGACCAAGGAGATACTCTGTTCTCTCTACTACAACCATTATATTCCAGTAGTAGGGCCAGTCTTGAATCTGTGATCTCAGTTATAGAGAAGAAGAACGGAGAGGGAGTGTGCTTTGTGTTTGATGGACTAGATGAGTACCATCCTCAAGTAAAAGACAAGACAGTCGTGTTTAGACTTCTCCACAAGTCTTATCTTCCTCTAGCTATGGTCATTGTGTCCTCTCGTCCAGGAGCCCTGGCTAGACTGAGACAGGAAGTAGTCACACAGCACGTAGAAGTGTTCGGGTTCACTAAAGAGCAAATCTACGAATACATCGACAAGTTTCCGTTTGGCACACGTTCAGATTCTTCATTTGGACCAGCTAAGCTAAAGGAGTACCTAAAGTCACATCCTAATGTACTAGACATGTGTTACTTGCCAATCCATGCAGCCATCATCTGTTTTGTGTACCAGACAAAGAGAGGACATCTTCCTCACACACAAACTCAGATATACACAGAGTTCGCCAGATCTATGATATTACGCCATCTCAAACGAAAAGACACAGAAGTACAACTTTATTCTTTAAAGGAACTACCTGATAGTGTTTGTGATAGCTTCAGTAAGTTGTGTCTTCTTGCCTTTAACATGACTTTAGAAGGTAAACAAGTTATGAATGCACGTGAAGTAAGTATCTGTGAAGATACTAGTCCTCATGGAGACTGGTCTCTAGGTCTAGTCACTTGTAATCGCACAGCCCAACTTTACGGAATCAGCACATCCTACATGTTCCTCCATCTGACACTGCAAGAATTTCTAGCAGCATATCACATAGTTAACACAGAGGGAGAGGAGAAAAGAGAGTTAATTGAATTAACAAAGTCACAATCACATCTTACTCTTGATAGTATGTGGCCTTTCTATTTTGGACTGGAAACTTTTGAATCTGAAAAGGAATTGGAAATTTATCGTAATGTTTTGAGTTCTCGCTGGACTTCTACTATAAATGCATTTGAGTCCCAACAAAAGATTGTTTGTGATGAGGTAGTAAGAGTTCACCCAGACATTGACTATTTGTCAAATGATTTACCATCAAATAAACAGGTGTTACAATTTGTCATTAGTAATTCTTCACGTTTAATCAGATATATGAAACTAGATTGTTCCATCTTCCAACAGATCCAGCATTTGAAGTTTCCTGAATTAAAGCGTCTGGATGTTATGGATAGATCTGTTTACACGGCAGTCTCAGATGATGTAGATTCTACAACAGTCCAATATTTGTCAAGGATATTAACATCTTGTACACAACTTGAATACGCTTGTCTTTATTTAGATAATTTACAGACAGAGGGAGCAGGATATTTGGCAGATTCATTGCGATACCTCGTTAATTTAGATGATTTGGCATTACTTCTCTCAAATACCTCTGACGTCAGTGAGAGGACATGTCCTGGACTAGTACTAGTCCTCAATCAAATACATTGTTTGAGTCAAATTAAGAAATTGAGGATCTCATATGGGAGGATGGATCTCAACTGCTGCAAAGCTCTGGCATCTAATGTTTGTCAGCTAACTAACATCAAAGAGTTATATCTTTGTGACAACAACATTGAGTCAGATGGTGCAGTTT
>WLWD01001424.1_pt1 | contig 30606 bp, 24 predicted proteins | sample 6712731 | NCBI WGS metagenome assembly WLWD01 (sample SAMN12718690, study PRJNA576275) | sponge metagenome | isolation source: marine sponge | host: Mycale hentscheli | place: New Zealand: South Island, Marlborough, Capsize Point | collected 2014-11-01
TTTCTCGCGTCGAAGGTTTTACCCTCCAGTATTTTAGCACTAAGATGAGATAAATTGTAGCTTTTTAGTAGCATAAAAAACCTCAATTTTTTTGGTTTGCGTGAAATGCCCCCTTTTGTCAGAGCCTGTTACATATAACTAATATAGTTTAGTTCTATTTACTTCTCCAGCTAGGGCATTTAATATGCTTGCATCTCTGGGATTCTTCATGAGTTTCAAGGGCTCTTTTATGGGCATGGCATTTATAATCAGTCATTCTATGCTCCTAGGACTGATCCACACTTTCTAAAGCTCTTATACATGCTTGACACTCAGCCATATGATTTTTACAACTTTCTGAGGACAACATGGCATTCTCTGGCTTTAGTACTAACTTAAAAAGCAATAACCACGGGAATATTTGAACTTGTTTGACATGCACGTTACACGAACACTTGGCACACTTTTGGAGAGCAGGCATACCTACAGTTGATGAAAGAAGTGCACCTCCAGCAGCAGAGACTTCCCAACACCAAACAAAAAAATTAGACCTTACTGGAACTACAGAACACATGTAACATATCTGTATTGGGCGCAGTAAAATTTGTATGCTTACATGTGCACGTGTGATTCTAAATGGCAAGTAAAAGAATGAATGGGCATGGCTGTATAGTAGCACTCACCGTAGTGTCTGCCTTTTCTCTTGTTTTATCAAAAACTAAGTCAGATTTTTAAAAAGTGGCAAGTTAAAGAGACTTAAATTGTCATCTAGTCTGAGTTTCTCTTCTCTCAAGGTATAAACGTCCACCATCTTCTAGCTGTTGACAGAGTAACAGAATAAATGAATGACAAACTGACTACTGTAACCCTCATGTGCATGTGCACTGAAGGTTAAAATAAGCATCTTAGTCTGTACAGAGCAGAGCTTTAAATTGGACTTACCATTACTAATACTGCAATCTGAAGCTCAATTTCAGATGATCTTTAAGCTGCCACGAGGTTCAAACAAAGTGCACACCTTATTAACCTTCTAGTCATTGATTCTGATTTTAAATCTATATAGTAATGCTCCTGGAGAGCAAACACTCAACAGCAAAACAAATCTGTAGCCCTTTTTTTAAAGAGACAATTATATAAAACAAAATATTTAGCACTCTTCCTTCGATGCTTTAATTACAGGAAGTACTGCATCATACTTAGCAAAAAATGGGAATGTTATATCGGTAATTGATTCTTTTTTTTTAAGGAGACGTACAGATTATACCAAGAGTTAAGTCATTGACAAAACGCACAATGCTACTGCTGTTGGTCTTATGAGCAAGAGAAATAATATGGGATAAACTACGAGTGATTGAAACATTGGTAGAAATATGTAGCTGACAAATTATTTGACACAATTACAAAATGAGGCTGGGGCACTGAGCGGACACATGGCATACAAAACAATTAACACATGTTTCAAAACTGAAGAAAGTAAACTGCATTCCTGACAAATCACACCCTCTAACAGTCTGGGCACAATTAGAAGGCTTGAAATTAATAGTCCACACATAATTTATTCAATATTTAACATTCTCAACTACATTTGTGTTGCAACAAAGAGCACTATACCAAAGAGTCTATCTTTAGAAAGAGGGTTTGGGTGCAATTCTTGGAATTAGATTAAAATTCAATTGTGTATTATTATTATATTCAATTGTACAGACTTATATCTCAAATTTTATTATATCCCATTTCTGGTCCCCTCACAAACATGTTGTATAATTATTTTCAGAACTGAAGAGCAGTTAAAACTGTCCCTTACATCATTTCCTCAGAATGGATCCAGTTATAGAGGCACTGCCATTTTGAGCAACCCTTCCTGTAACATATTAAATGAAATTACTTATTTGGGAGGAACTTCAGGTTCTGCTGGCTGTGTCGACAGAGTAATACTTGATGGCTCTGCTTTGTCTCTTCTACTTCCTAGAGAAAGAAACATAACCTTGTCTACTTGCAACATAAGACCACCATTACAAAATATTCGTGACAGTGAAAATGGAGTTTGGCTCTTTGGCAGTGGAAGCTTCATTAATATGGGCTCCTTTAATACAAGCAGTAACAATTTTTCTATTTCTTTCTTATTTCGCACATTTTCAGCAGATTGCCTTCTGTATGTGAGTTTTAGCTACACTTCTCATCAGTATCTGATAGTGTCACTTCAAAATGGAACACTGCAAATCCATTCAGCAGCTTCAGCATTTGACAATATCTTGTACATATCCTCTAATTCAACTTATAATTCTGGATACTGGCACAGTGTTCTTATCACATATCAAAATGGAATGATGGCTGCAATTATTAATGGGACGCAAATTATGTCTGGAAACATATCTAATATATTTGCAAGTTCTTCATTTCAACCCCTTAACCAGGTATATCATCATCATCTACCTCATGTAGTTAATCAGCTACATCATCATCATCATCTACCTCATATAGTTATTGATCAGCTACATCATCATCATCATCTACCTCATATAGTTATTGATCAGCTACATCATCATCTACCTCATGTAGTTATTGATCAGCTACATCATCATCTACCTCATGTAGTTATGGATCAGCTACATCATCTACCTCATCTACCTCATGTAGTTATTGATCAGCTACATCATCATCTACCTCATGTAGTTATGGATCAGCTACATCATCTACCTCATCTACCTCATGTAGTTATTGATCAGCTACATCATCATCTACCTCATGTAGTTATGGATCAGCTACATCATCTACCTCATCTACCTCATGTAGTTATTGATCAGCTACATCATCATCTACCTCATGTAGTTATGGATCAGCTACATCATCTACCTCATCTACCTCATGTAGTTATTGATCAGCTACATCATCATCTACCTCATGTAGTTATGGATCAGCTACATCATCTACCTCATCTACCTCATGTAGTTATTGATCAGCTACATCATCATCTACCTCATGTAGTTATGGATCAGCTACATCATCTACCTCATCTACCTCATGTAGTTATTGATCAGCTACATCATCATCTACCTCATGTAGTTATGGATCAGCTACATCATCTACCTCATCTACCTCATGTAGTTATTGATCAGCTACATCATCATCTACCTCATGTAGTTATGGATCAGCTACATCATCTACCTCATCTACCTCATGTAGTTATTGATCAGCTACATCATCATCTACCTCATGTAGTTATGGATCAGCTACATCATCATCTACCTCATGTAGTTATGGATCAGCTACATCATCATCTACCTCATATAGTTATTGATCAGCTACATCATCATCTACCTCATATAGTTATGGATCAGCTACATCATCATCTACCTCATGTAGTTATGGATCAGCTACATCATCTACCTCATCTACCTCATGTAGTTATTGATGAGCTACATCATCATCATCATCTACCTCATGTAGTTATTGATCAGCTACATCATCATCTACCTCATGTAGTTATGGATCAGCTACATCATCATCTACCTTATGTAGTTATGGATCAGCTACATCATCATCATCATCTACCTCATGTAGTTATTGATCAGCTACATCATCATCTACCTCATGTCGTTATTGATCGATCAGCTACATCATCATCTACCTCATGTAGTTATTGATCATCAGCTACATCATCATCTACCTCATGTAGTTATGGATCAGCTACATCATCATCATCATCTACCTCATGTAGTTATTGATCAGCTACATCATCATCTACCTCATGTAGTTATGGATCAGCTACATCATCATCTACCTCATGTAGTTATGGATCAGCTACATGATCATCTACCTCATGTAGTTATGGATCAGCTACATCATCATCATCATCTACCTCATGTAGTTATTGATCAGCTACATCATTATCATCATTTACCTCATGTAGTTATTGATCGATCAGCTACATCATCATCTACCTCATGTAGTTATTGATCATCAGCTACATCATCATCTACCTCATGTAGTTATTGATCATCAGCTACATCATCATCTACCTCATGTAGTTATGGATCAGCTACATCATCATCATCATCTACCTCATGTAGTTATGGATCAGCTACATCATCATCTACCTCATGTAGTTGTGGATCAGCTACATCATCATCTACCTCATGTAGTTATTGATCATCAGCTACATCATCATCTACCTCATGTAGTTATGGATCAGCTACATCATCATCTACCTCATGTAGTTATTGATCAGCTACATCATCATCATCATCTACCTCATGTAGTTATTGATCGATCAGCTACATCATCATCTACCTCATGTAGTTATGGATCAGCTACATCATCATCTACCTCATGTAGTTATTGATCAGCTACATCATCATCTACCTCATGTAGTTATGGATCAGCTACATCATCATCTACCTCATGTAGTTATTGATCAGCTACATCATCATCTACCTCATGTAGTTATTGATCAACTACATCATCATCTACCTCATGTAGTTATTGATCAACTACATCATCATCTACCCATGTAGTTATTGATCGATCAGCTACATCACCATCTACCTCATATAGTTTATTGATCATCAGCTACATCATTATCTACCTCATGTAGTTATGGATCAGCTACATCATCATCTACCTCATGTAGTTATTGATCAGCTACATCATCATCATCATCTACCTCATGTAGTTATTGATCGATCAGCTACATCATCATCTACCTCATGTAGTTATGGATCAGCTACATCATCATCATCATCTACCTCATGTAGTTATTGATCAGCTACATCATCATCTACCTCATGTAGTTATTGATCAGCTACATCATCATCTACCTCATATAGTTATGGATCAGCTACATCATCATCTACCTCATATAGTTATTGATCAGCTACATCATCATCTATCTCATGTAGTTATGGATCAGCTACATCATCATCTACCTCATGTAGTTATTGATCAGCTACATCACCATCTACCTCATGTAGTTATGGATCAGCTACATCATCATCTACCTCATATAGTTATTGATCAGCTACATCATCATCTACCTCATGTAGTTATTGATCAGCTACATCATCATCTACCTCATATAGTTATGGATCAGCTACATCATCATCTACCTCATGTAGTTATGGATCAGCTACATCATCATCATCATCTACCTCATATAGTTATTGATCAGCTACATCATCATCTACCTCATGTAGTTATTGATCAGCTACATCATCATCTACCTCATATAGTTATGGATCAGCTACATCATCATCTACCTCATGTAGTTATTGATCAACTACATCATCATCATCATCTACCTCATATAGTTATTGATCAGCTACATCATCATCTACCTCACTAATTATGTTTGTTTTGTTTTTTTGTTTTTTCCCCTCTGATTCAGATCTATGTTGGAGGATTGTCAGCTGAGGGCAGAAATTTGTTGCCAGCTTCCCCACACACTCTCCTCTCAATGGCTGGCTGCACTCAGCAGTTTCGGATTAACGAAATAGACTTGAGTTTAGTCGGCAGAGAGAGTCACAGAGTAGACTCTAATGGATGTCCTGTAGAGGTAGCTTCTGGAATACGATTCACAGGAGAAGGCCAGGTTGATTTGAGTCTTGATGAGTCTAATTTGTACAATATTTCATTTAATTTTAGAACAACACAAATTTCAGCTCTCCTTATGCAAGCAGGCAACTTGAGTGTTAGCTTATTTCACTCTAGGATCAAACTTCAAGTTTACAATGCTGGCATTCAATATAATATTGTTTCCATGGAATCTAACCTAGGAAATAACATTCCACAATTTGTTTCTCTCCAATTGAAGAGCAGCAACTCACAATCCACGTAAATATTGGAACAGCATTCCTCATTACTTTTTATTATGTTTTGTTTTTCATGTATTTAGAATCATTCTGTCAGTATCTGGAGGAACTCCAGTCAATATGTCAATTCCTCTGGAAAACCTCCAGTTTGATAGAATAGTTATAGGAGGATCTCAAGAGAGCAGCTCACTGGAACACTTCAGAGGCTGCATGACAAATGTCACTGTGAATGGAAGGTAGCTACTTACCTGGGCCATTAAATTGTGTTCACTAGATACTGATGTCATTGAGATTGAGAAGTATCGGAGTTTTATTGAATTTGAGAATAGAAATGTGTAATAATACAAATGGCATTGCAAACAAAATAAAGAAGTAAAGTTTATTTCAATACAAGTTACTTGTGATTTTTAGTACTACATTAAAAGTTGTTTTGCACTGAATGTGTAGGGTCATTAACTTCAACTCAGCCATCCTCTCCTCTGGTGTCAGACTGTATGGTTGCTACCCACCAGCAATGACTGGACCACCGATTGTGACTCTGCCTATTCCTCCACCTCCCCCTCCACTTCCACCTCCTCCTTCAGTGCCACCATCATCTCAACAAATACAACCAGTAGGGTTTAGTGGAGTAGAGGGAGCATTTTTATCATTTAGAATAACAGAGCAAGAAGTTATCAACAGGTACACTATCTCTACTTGTGTGACACATACTATAGTTTATGAATGCGTTCCCATTACTTTTTGCAGCTTCTCTATCATCATAGAGTTCACGACTAGTTCTTCTCATGGGCCACTCGTATTTATGCAAGACAACAATTTTCTCACGGATTTCTTGGCCCTCCAGTTAAGTTCAGGACACCTCATTTTCTCTTACAATTTGGGATCAGGCTCAGCCATTTTAGAATCCAGATTGGAATACAATGATGGCTTATTACACAGGGTAAGCTCACGTTATACACTATCACACACTCACACTCGCTAATTGCTACAGATACATATCCAGTGTAGGTTTACACTCACATACACACACTCATAGCTATATACATATATCCAGTGTAGGTTTACACTCACATACACACACTCATGTGTTCTCTGACATTATGCTCAAGTTATTGGAAGTCCAAGCATTTAAGCTTAATTTGGCTCTTGAAGTGATTCTGCATTTTAGAGTTAGCTAGTTAGCTAGACTATTAGACTAAGATAATGTCATTAAACTACAAAGTAATGACTTGAAATAGTTTACAACTCAACTTCTGATTCTTGCTTCCACTGTTCCTGCAGAAATTGACACAATGTTTTACAAAATTCAACAAAATCTTCCAGCATCACAAAAAGAAATATTTAATCAAGTTGTAATTTTGACCAATTTCATGTGTTTAATTTTTAATTATGGAAGTACAAAAAGTTATTGATTTCTTATATTTTGCAAGTTCTCTGTAAATACCATTATAATCGAGCAAGCGAGATACTATTAGGAGTGGAAAATTGAAAACCGGATATATGTTATAATATATATATATATATATATGGATGGATGGTATGTATGCCCCTTAAATGCGTGTGTAGGTGTTTTTTCTCTTAAAAGCATGGCTTTTTAGGCTTGACCCCAGTTTCTTTTGATACTACAAGACAATTCCTGAAAACGAAACTTGAAAAATACACAAACAGAAGAGCAACACCAAGACTAAGCAATATAGTTTTAAACTGAACGAATGAACAGTGCAAAGCAGTTCTGAGTCACTCTAAGAGGTTTACTGGAATACAATTTATGCTGTACTAGTTTAAATGCTTTTGAGTAATATTTACATCACAATGAAGAGATATTAATTTTGACACCATGTAACCAGCCCTCTTGTAATACTTGTGGCAGGTTGAACTGGTCAGAAGTGGTCAATACAGTCAGATGATCATTGACAATGGAACAGAAATCATTTCTGGACAATCTAGTGGATCTTTTGAGCTTCTTAATGCTAGATCTGAGCATTTCTTTGTGGGAGGACTTCCACAAACATACCGTGAGGAGAGGTTGCGTCCATTAACTCCTCATCATCAAGTATGTAACTATTTGTGTGTTTATACAAACTTTTACTATTGATAATTGCTGACACTGCAGCTTATGATGCCCATACTAGCATGCATTTCATCACTTGCCATTAATGGAGTGTTCATGAATCTATCACTGCCTCAAGCCGCCAATAACGTGGACCAATGCCAGCTGAGTTACAATAACTTGGCAACATTCAGAAATAGTTCCTTCGTCCAATTTTGTAAGTTAAAATGAAGATTTAATGCTGTATTTTTAATATTTAAATACGTGGTTGTTACTATGGAAATCTTTGGTTGTTATAGATGATAATTTTGATGTGGGAGTGACTTTTGGATTCTCAGTTCAGTTCATGACCAGGAACTGTTCTGGACTCATCTTGTATGCTTCTAGTACCATTTATTCAGACCATCTTCTTGTGGAGTTACGAGATGGTCAGGTAAGTGGGCCGCTTCACTGAATGTCAATGAAGTAGTGTTTATACTTGGATTGTGTTAATGAAGGTAACACTAGTGTTTGATAATGGACCACAAGTGGAGACCTTAACAAATCCCACCACTAACCTGTGTGATGGCCAGTGGCACTCTCTAGAAGTAACCAAGATAGGACAAAGAGGAACCATTTCTGTAGATGGTGGAGACCCAGCGGCCATTACTTCACAATGTGATAATTGTATGCTATTCACTGCTACTAATACTAATGGACCTCTCTACATTGGAGGATTATCTGGTGAGAAAAACTGTCAAATTAAAGAGCACTAAATTTAGGTGGAGGAAGTTATAGCAGGCACACAGTTGTCACTACGGCCAAAAATAAAGAGAAGGAGATTTTATAATTTAATGACCATTACCAAAGATTGTCCATATGAACAAATAGTGAAACAGATTGGCCTAAAAGTGGGTAAAGTAGCAGCTAGAAAATATAAGTTACTCCAACTGTTGATGTCTTACATTCTTTAGTTTGATTATGCTCTATTACATTACATACTTACCAACCATAACTTGCTTCCAACATTAGTAATATAGAACTGCATATTTGCTAAAATGTATAGCAATGTACCAAAGCCATCATAATCTCTACACTTATCTTACTTACTTCACTCAAATGCCAATAAATTACAGAGGGGGCTCAAGGAAGGGCAAAAATATGAGAGAAATCGTTTATCTTATAGTAGCTAGTTACCATAAAAATTATTACATTTTTAAGAGTCTTTTGCTTGTTTATTTGTTTGCTGTCTTTCTTCTTTTTTTTTAATTTTTACTTTCAGAACTGATAAAGCCTCGACATTCTGTTACTTCTGGATCCTTTTGTGGTTGCCTCAGCAACTTAAACATTAGAAGAGGTAGTGAGGGCTTCAGGGCAGTGTTGTTTTCACAAGCAGCTGACAGCACTAATATGGAGTTGGATGCTTGCAACTCCATGTACTGAAGAACCAATGAACTAAGTGGAAACACTTTCAAATCTTAATAGTACACACATATACTAGTCATTTAAACCATTTCTAACTTTTTAACATTTTTATATATAGCTAGCTATAGCCAAGTGAATATTGGCCAATGAACAGTAACAAAATTGTAAGTATTTGTATAAAGTGATGTAGGTCGCTCGGTAGAAATGTCCACCATGTCACAAGGAGACAAGAGAATAGTGACTCAACTGCCCACAGTCACCCTGCTGAACCCACAGTCACACTGCTGAACATAGTCACGCCTGAACCCACAGTTACCCTGCTGAACTCACAGTTACCCTGCTGAAACCACAGTCACCCTGCTGAACCCCCCACAGTCACCCTGCTGAACCCACAGTCACCCTGCTGAACCCACAGTCAACTTGCTGAACCCACAGTTACCCTTCTGAACCCACAGTCACCCTGCTGAACCCACAGTTGCCCTGCTGAACTCACAGTCACACTGCTGAACCCACAGTCACCCTGCTGAACCCACAGTCAACTTGCTGAACCCACAGTTACCCTTCTGAACCCACAGTCACCCTTCTGAACCCACAGTTGCCCTGCTGAACTCACAGTCACACTGCTGAAACCACAGTCACCCTGCTGAACCCATAGTCAACTTGCTGAACCCACAGTTACCCTTCTGAACCCACAGTCACCCTTCTGAACCCACAGTTGCCCTGCTGAACTCACAGTCACACTGCTGAAACCACAGTCACACTGCTGAAACCACAGTCACCCTGCTGAACCTCCCACAGTCACCCTGCTGAACCCACAGTCAACTTGCTGAACCCACAGTTACCCTTCTGCCCACAGTTGCCCTGCTGAACTCACAGTCACACTGCTGAACCCACAGTTACTCTGCTGAACCCACAGTCACCCTGCTGAACCCCCCACAGTCACCCTGCTGAACCCACAGTCACCCTGCTGAACCCACAGTCACCCTGCTGAACCCACAGTCAACTTGCTGAACCCACAGTTACCCTTCTGAACCCACAGTCACCCTGCTGAACCCACAGTTGCCCTGCTGAACTCACAGTCACACTGCTGAACCCACAGTTGCCCTGCTGAACTCACAGTCACCCTGCTGAACCCACAGTCACCCTGCTGAACCCACAGTCAACTTGCTGAACCCACAGTTACCCTTCTGAACCCACAGTCACCCTTCTGAACCCACAGTTGCCCTGCTGAACTCACAGTCACACTGCTGAAACCACAGTCACACTGCTGAAACCACAGTCACCCTGCTGAACCTCCCACAGTCACCCTGCTGAACCCACAGTCAACTTGCTGAACCCACAGTTACCCTTCTGAACCCACAGTCACCCTGCTGAACCCACAGTTGCCCTGCTGAACTCACAGTCACACTGCTGAACCCACAGTTACTCTGCTGAACCCACAGTTAACCTGCTGAATCCATAGTCACACTGCTGAACCCATAGTCACGCTGCTGAACCCAGTCACCCTGCTGAACCCACAGTCACCCTGCTGAACCCATGGCCATCTTGCTGAACCCATAGTCACCCTGCTGAACACACTGTCACCCTGCTAAACCCCCAGTCACCCTGCTAAACCTACAGTCACCCTGCTGAACCCACGGTCATCCTGCTGAACCCACATAATTACCCTTCTGAACCCACAGTCACCCAGCTGAACCCCGCACTCACCGTGCTGAGCCCGCATACACCCTGCTGAACCAATAGCAGAACAATCCCAATCATAGCTGAATGGACTGGTGGGGCTAGTGGGAGGCAGATGGAAAACCAAATGGAAAACCAGATGGAAAATTGCCTGAGTGGAGCTTGAACTCAGAACCTCAGGCCCTGAGCCAAGGACACAACTACTATACCACACAGCCAAGACACACAGCAAACACACACACACACACACACACACACACACACACACACACACACACACACTTTAAGATGCTGAACAAATGTAGATTAAGAAAATGTCAATTAAGAATAAAATACAAAAAAAATATAAAAAGTGAGCACAGCCATATATTGTACTTGGGAGAAAAAATTAACTGGTGGAGAGATCTAATGGATTAATTTATCCACAGACGAGAAGTGAATTAAAAAGTGCTGAGGGTTAACACACCAGGTTTAGAATGTCTGCTTGAACGTTGGTGCATGGTTGATGAGAAGCTTTACTATAAGATATAGCAGTGCTAAAATATATGCAGCTTGCAATATTGTTTCATTTCACAGTCAAAAGCAGTCACATGCTGATTGAAACTCAGTTATGTCCCTGAGTGCATGAGATATAAGCAATAAGCATGTGATCATTCCTACTTATTTACTTATCTATTTATTTACGCTAATATCTCAGTAATATGAATTCAGGATGATAATATCCTCAATAACTACAACATATTATAATTAACACTTTGTATTATTTTTAGAAGGGGTTTGTTGGTAACCTCCAAACATCCCCTGCCCCTAGTCTGGCAGTAATAACTCAGTCTAGCTAGCCACCCTCCCCCCACCTGAATCAGCCCTTGCTAATGCAAGCTAGATCATCTCTCCTCCTATATGTTCCTCCATAAAATCTACAAACTCATCAATGCCAGATAAATGACCATTAATTTGATAGCTACAATTATAAGTAACTACATCAAGCTAAATTTGGTGTGAAGGTACTTTTGGTGGTACTTGCCTTAAGAGTAATGATATGTTTCCTCAGAAATCCTTCTAAAACATTATACCAATAGATGACAAGAACTAACTGATCAGTCGTTTATTACAATAACGAATAATATAACCAAAGCTAATTGTCACCTGTATATTTAACTCGCTAAAGACAAAATTAAAATGTGCATTATAAAGAAGTAGTTAGGCAGAGAAGCTATAACTAAAGCTAAAAAGTTGAAAAAAAGGGCTAGCATTAACTTGCATAGCTAGTACTAATCGCTGAAAGCTACACAATATCACACTTCCAGCTATTGAGATCAATGAGGGAATATCAACTATCAATAAATTGATACAAGAAGTTCTTTTTTTTTGTTACCAACATGTGAACTTGGGGCATGTCCAAAACCTGCATTCATGTTTAGAATGAATGGCTAACTATATTGAAGAACAATGTTTGTTCGATAAAATTTTTGAGTATTGTGGTTCCAAGGTGTAAACTAGTGGGCAGGTTACTCAAACTGAAATTCAAGCTTGAGTGGTCAACTGGAAAATATTATACTGAGTTTTTGTGGTCAATATGAGATGTGGGCGGGTCCTGATCTCAAAATGATCATTGCGGCATAGCTACTAGCTATAAAACACGTGTACAAAATACAAAATGGCATTATTTTCCGTCATGTCCTACAAGTCTTCAGTCTCTACAGCTTGACCGTAAGAATTTGATAACCCTTTACCTAAGTAATTAATGCGAACCCTCGAACCTACAAAAGTACAAAGCAAAGCGAAGACAGTTTGCAGAGACATGCGGCTAGTAAGTTAGCATTGGTAAAGATCGTCAAACGTTACGCAATTGCGCCAAACACGCTAGCAAATCAAAGCAAGGAACGGTTATGCACCAATGGTTATATAGTTTCTATGTAATACCTAGCTAGTTCTTCCAGCCCCCTTTGTTTTCACAAAATTATACCTTGTATTTTCTTAAGAAGGTGATTCAATTCATTATTTTGTTCAAATGCTCACTATGCTTTATAATTGATACATTCTACCACTGACATATGCCAATTTTATGAGCTATTCATAATTATTGTAGATCGCACTGGACAAAAAACTAAATTTTCTACAGGATTGGTTGCAAAAAGCTGTAGTAAATTTGATCTGTCATACAAATTTCCTAATTGCAGAAAAGATCAACTTTCCTGAAATCTATACTGCGGAGGATAGGGCTGATTTCGGATTTTGGGTTTTCAAAGCACTTAATATTGTTAGTATGAAAATATTCTACCAAAGAAAAGTTTTTGCAAGTGTGGACACGGATTTGGTTAGCCAGAGGATAAACTTGTACATAACGAGACCCAACTATGAAGCCAAACTCAACAGGCCACTTCACAACGACAGAGTGGGTGGAGCTTTCAAAGCTCAGAAAAGCTTTCAACTTCAACAAATGCAGTTGTTCAACTCTGTAAAAGTCATTGACATGGCGCATTTTTACTTCAGTGAGCCAATTTGTCCCAATTTTTGGGTGTATTAGCTAGTTTTGACGGTTTTGAAAATATTTTTGCATATTTATTTGTATTTGCTAAATTTCATCATGTACAGACACCAAACATTTTCAAAGCACTTTATATTGTTAGTATGAAGATATTCTACGAAAGAAAAAGTCTTTGCAAGTGTGGACACGGATTTGGTTAGCCAGAGGATAAACTTGTACATAACGAGACCCAACTATGAAGCCAAACTCAACAGGCCACTTCACAACGACAGAGTGGGTGGAGCTTTCAAAGTTCAGAAAGGCTTTCAACTTTAACAAATGCAGTTGTTCAACTCTGTAAAAGTCATTGACATGGCGCATTTTTACTTCAGTGATCCAATTTGTCCCAATATTTGGAAGGATTAGTTCTGACGGTTAATTACATAAAGTATACTGTGACATGTAGGAAGAGTACAACTAATTGACTCAACTTCATCTCAATAGCCTAGACTCAACATATCAAATTTTATACTGACAATTTACTAATATTTAGGGTAATGTGGTAAGCAAGCTTATTGTTCCTGGTACTTTCAGTAAAATTTAGCATACCTTTTTTAATACCCCCTTGAGACCATGTTCTATGTCTTGAAGAGTTGACATTAATGACATTAGCTACTGTATTATTTAGTAAATGCAAGTATACTTATTCTGCAGCAGTGAGTTCACAGGAACTGCTGGCTTATTGTTTAAGCCCAAGGTTTAGATTAAGCAGCAAGTACTAGTAACTAATATTGATAAATATTGAGATAGCAAAAAAAAAAAGAAAAAAAAAAGAGAACACTATAAATTGCTATTATTGACAAAATGAATAAATATAATCATTGTTATCATTTATATTAATGCAGTTTAAATGTACCCAAACAGAGCACAGCTTGCATGATATCCACTCATCTTCCAATGTATCATCTTGCTGGAAACATACAGCACAAATTTCAGTTTCAGTACAATTTAATCACATTGCATAGCTTCAGTAATAGTGGGCTTGCTAATAGTTCTTTTAGAGTCCAATCGTGTTGAAAAAAACTTTCTTTGAGGTATACTTTTTGAATTAGCTGCTATTTTTTTTTAATTGGTATGATAATGCAATGGATGAGATATTTCCCAATGATTCATATACCGATTGTAGTGAGTCAGTGCATTCCATACTACCACACAGCGATTCAATTTGGGATAAACGACATTTTATTTTTTGGAGCAATTTTATTTTGTCTATACAAATAGTTTCTGAATTGTTATATGAGGCCAATTTTTGAAAATGCTCCCTACCACAACCTTCATCATAACCTCTATCTGAGCATTGTTGAGATCTTTATTGGTATACATATATACTAAATGAATATGTTTGCATACAGTATTATTAGTGCAAGCATCCAAACAGGAGCAAGTGTATTGGTGAAAACATACCAAACAAAATTGGCGTTTCAATTTGCAGTTACAGCTATCCATTATTAAGTTACATACTATATAGCATGTACTTGGCCTTTTCTGGGAAGATACACTATATTCATTATCTTTCTTATGCATAATTTGTGCATCGTGAAACAATTCTGCTGTTTTGTGTCTTTTGTTTATGTCACAGATTCTGTGACTGTGTTTTCCCTTCTCTATCTTTTGCAAGTTTTCATATGCTTTATCTCGAGCAATTTGAAATAAAACATGGATGAGAGTGTCCAAACATCTGTATCGTTTGTGTTTCAGATAAACTATTTTCAATACACGATGGAAAGCTTCTGCATGCATATTTGAATTAAATGGACTTCCTACTCTAAAACGCAATGCCCATTGTTCTATATGATTAGCCTTATAGTGTTGAAAATAGTCCAAGAAAAAACTACTTTTGTGTTGTGTCAAAAATTTAGTTAACAATATTTGGAATTTTGTTTTGCATGACTCCATCAAGAGTACCTGCTAGTTGGTGAAATGCTTCTTGCTGACTACTGGGGCTATCAAAATATCATCTTAACTGCTTTCCTCCAAGCACGATCAATGTGCCAGGCACACCATAAGTATTTAGTTCTTCTGAATCAAATACATCCTTCCAAGCATTGTAGTACTGTAGTGCCATGTCTGACATAAACGGATCACCACATGTTGATTTAATTGCTTCAAATATATATTTTATGACAGCTTCATCTTTGCGATTTGATATACCCCAAGCTACAGGAATTCCTTCCTGATACTGGTCTAAGACAAGTACACTGATTAAATGAAAAATGTAACTATTTACATTATATGTTGCATCCACACATATACCATTTTTTCCAAATTTAACAAACATTTCCTTTTGAAATTCTGTCTGCAAAACAAGAAGAAAACCATGAGTATCTAAAAAAGTATACTTTTTAGAGTTTTCACTTTGTTGTTTGATGAGTAGAACAGCATTGTAATCTGATGCTTGCATTTCATCAACCATTGTTGAAACACTCACAAAGTCATTAGAATGCCTTTATATTCCATCTGTGTTGAATATTTTCCTAATACTGTTCACATCCTTTCCTGATATCAAGTGATCTCTGGTAATTCCTCTTGCAGATTTGCTGCCTCGAATATCCTGAATAATTCTATTGGGGGAAATCCCTGCCTCAAGCTTTTCAGCAACAACAAGTTTGGTAGTGTTACTAATGTGTAAATGTCTTAATTGATTATTATGATTGTAATGTGTTGAGCTATAAACCACAGTAGTACAATCACTACGGACATTTTTTAACTGTTATTTTACCAGTTAACTTAGTCGATAACTTTTATTGCCTACCTAATCAAAGTCCATTCATTCATTCTGAATCCTGTAAGTGTAAACTAAAACCATTGTTGTTAATAATTATAAAGAATGCGTTACCTGAGTCAGAAAAACACCACAGTCAAAAGAATTTGTTGGCCTTGGAATATTCTATATAAGTTTGATTTTAATATTAAGGTCACTAATTTCACATAATTTATCATAGACTTACCTTTATAGCAGTGTAAGACCAATTTTGCTAGTTTGGATTGGCATATCCTTTCTCATTGAATCTTTTATTCAAAAATATCCTAAAAATATTATACTGAGGCTAAATTGAAAAATTTTAAACCATTAATTTGACTACTTTAGAGAGTCTTATACCAATTTGATTTTTTATACCAAACAATTCATTTTTAATGCCAACATGTTTCAGCAGACTGCTTCTGCCATCATCAGGGCTGATTTATAAAAATCAAAAAACAAAAATGCTATAATTATAATCCCAGATTTACTGCAACTTTAAATTATGAAGTAGGTAGTAATGAGTGTCAATTTGAATGAACAGAGCACTAGCTAGTAGCTGACTAGGGATGCTTCCAGAAGCATATAAGAGCATAATAGCTTGAGGTCTTCAGTTGTCATGTTACCATCAAACATATTATAAATATATCCATAACAATCTTTTCAGTTCTATCACATTGAGGATGGCTAGCTGAATGGCAGCCGAAACGTCTGTATCAATATATTTATGACTAATGAATTGATATATATATATATATATATATATATATATATATATATATTAGCTATGTGTACATTTAGTCAAATAAATATAATCATAGCCATATTCTACATACATATTTTGCTTAAACTAGTCAATAGCTAATTCTCATATAACTTTCATTGTTAATTATTGATAGAAGCTTGTTAATCAAACTTATTTAATGTCTATATTGCTTGGCTACACCAATACTTGTTACATATTCCATCAGCAATGTCTTCCTTCTCCATAGCATCATCAAATAATTCGGGAACACTTTGAGTCTAAAATTAATTATTTTAGTTAGAGTATTTAGTTAGAGTATCATAATTTCTGATGCAAAAAAGAGGCATCAACCTTACAGCCGGATCCAGTGAACTTTTAAAATCTTACATTGCCTTGACACTATCACCATAACATCAGTTTGAAATGTGCTCCTGAAACTTTATAGGCATGTTTAGAATTGAGCAATCTATGACGGTGTTATATTTCAAACTTACTCTGATGAATTAGCTACTCATGAAATAATCTATCAAGAGTAGCAAGAATTCATGCGCATCAAATGGCTCTCCTGGACAAATTGATGAGTGGATTGCTAATAAAAACCAGCAACTATAATTTTTTGTTGCAGTTTTTCTAGTGATAAAGTTGACATTACTTGGAAATGATATCTGTAATCTGCTAATATCTAAACTAGTGCCTTCTCTTCCATACTGGTACTTTCCCATAAAGTCACGGAAAGCACAAAAGACACAATCTTTCAAACCTATAATGAATTAATTATATTTGAGAGTATATGGCTATATGCAGTTGAGTGTAGTAGGAAAGAAAAATTTGTTACGTAATAAATCATAGCTAAAATAAATAAATGAATAAAATTAAAAAAAAAAATAAATGAATAAATAAATAGCTTAATAAATAAACAAACAAATCAAAATAAATAAATAAAGTAAATAAATGAAAATAATAAACAAACAAATAAATAAAAATAAATAAACAAATAAATAAATCACAACATTGAGGTGCAGTATTTTTTTAACACAAATAAATGCTCCTGTAAAAATACTACTCTGTACTCTCATGGCTTACAATCACTGCTTTGATGGTTACTAAGCACAGATGTAAGCAGGTTGTTAAGCTGCTTTTGGCTCAAGAGACACTGCAGAACACTTGCAGTGAAGCAGGTATTCCCAGTTGGCTATTCCAGGAGGAAATAACATAACCACTAAATCTGATAAGAAGCCTGATAAGAAGCCAGCCACACACGGTTAACCACGAGCACTGGACTGCGACCTTTTACCATCTGAATGGCTTGCGTTACCATTTTGACGATCTTTACAGATGCTTATATCCTGTCCCTAGTCGTACGTTGAATGACCAACATGAGGCTAGGGAGAGTAAGTTAGCATTGGTAAAGATCGTCAAAACGCGCTGGCTCTTTTTGTCTGCGCCGTAGCAGTAGCCACATAGCTTAACTTTAGACAGAATTGCGGGTCGGTTAATTGTTGCTTTGGGACCGTGCTAGTGTACTTACTTGTGGCTTACTGGCTAAAATTATCAATCTATTTTTTTAGTAATTCATAAGCAAGCTCAATACTAAAAAAATAAACAACAACAATGACAAAATATTTGCTCCAAATATTATATCATTTTTTTGGCTGCTATATAATGTGGACTAAGGTTTACTTAAATTATACATTTATTAGATAGTTAAGTGCTGGAAGTATATTCTTAGTGTTTCATATGTAGGTAAGTAGTGCTATAATCCTAACTTATAAAAGAAAATTCTTTATTTCATTTAGAACAGAAGGGGACAGAAGCAGCTGGGTTTTTATTGACCTCTCTGTTATTTGTACTTGCAAAATGGGGAAATACTGTGAGCACAGTCAGCAAAGTCAGAGGATCATGCATACTGGTTGCTCTTCTTGAGCAACTTTACTATTGTACTGTATTAGAATTGACAAGAAAGTGTGAATTAGCTACATATCACCAACCAACCTACAAATTTGAAAAAGATGGTGCATCCAATGCTAAGCAAATAAAATTCTTTAATTCCATAGCAGAACACTCCATTCATTGAACATTCTTGCAAGTACATTCAAGCTATGCATAATTCAGTACATACAGTATTCAGTATATATTACTCATTTTTTCACAACATTATACCACCTATTTATGTAGCTGGTGCAATCATCACTATTTCACTTATTTTGAATAAATTTCATTTAACTGTTGCTTACACACACCAACTTCATCAACTGATTTAAGTGATGTAGTCTCCAGTTTTCTTTTTTCTTAAGACTCCTCCCAATGCTGTATATACATTTTCCAAAAGATCAGCACTATCTACTTGATCACATATTAATGCAATGTTTGATAGTCTTGATTTGATGTTGTCCATTAGTGCAGTTCAGTCATTAGAATGTTTTTGAATACCATCAATGTTGAACATTTTACAAATTTATTATTGATGTCTTTTTCTGTAATCAGATGATCACGAATAATCCCTTGACCAATTTCGGAGTCTCTATAACCATCAATAATGTGCCTTACACTAACTCCTTCCTTCAGTTTCTCAGCCACAGATTGTTTGGTAGTCTTACTCAGCCTTAAATGTCCCAGTTTTTTTATCATGATTATAATGGTATGGAACGTAAGTGATTGATACTGAGACTGTCTTTAAACATTTTATTGCCTTTATGTATGCTGAACAGCTCGCATTAATTTTACTCGTTCCTTGACTTTTTAGACCCCTTTTCCCACTACCACGTGGGTTTATAACTTCCGACTATTATAGACTATGAGAGTCTAATATAGAAAAAATGTTAACCTTCGAATACACATGCTCAAATATTTACGTGATAGCAAGATGAAAGTGCAATTTCTACATGATAAGATCAAAGACTAGACTTTTAGTACCAGCCCATCTCACACCACTGAATCATAGCTGCTAAATAATATTAGAGCATGCAGGCAATTACTGCTGCTAATTTATTCTGTACTTAAATGAATATAACTATATACATACAGAATTACTTCCTGCTACTTGTAAAAGTAAGTTTTATGTGAATGATATTTTTATAGCTTAACATTCTAAAAGTTGACAAACAAACAATTTAATAACATCTTATATTAACCTGAATTGATTGCTTACAAATGAGTCTCAAATGGCTGTCTATGATCTAAAAAATAACAAGAAATAATTTTGATCAAAATCAAAATCTAAACCACAATAATGAACCTCATCTGATAACCATTGACTGTTTCTCACACGCTGGCATTGATTCAAAGAAAGAGAATGGGAGTGGTTATCTATGAAGAAGTAAAGTATACGTAATTGTGAAGTAAATCAACACATAGTTTAGAATACTTACAAGTTCTCTCATATACCAGTAGAAATGGATCGCTAGTCAATACTTCTTCAATACTTGCCTCTGTTACCTTTAGAGACTAAAATTTACTAACTTGTATGATTCCATTTACCTTTTCATCATTAGTAGCAAACCATACATTCTGTTTACGCTAATATATATAGCTAATGACTCATCTGTGAAAAATAATTGTACATTCTGTTTACGCTAATATATATAGCTAATGACTCATCTGTGAAGAACAATTGTGATATACAACAACTCCAATGAGTCGATACACAATATTCTTTTCGACATGAAGAAAGAGACCCTGTGTTTCAATCCTCGATCTTGAAGGAGAAAAATGGCACAATTATTTTCAGTAGCAAAATCTTCATTACTTACGAATTGGAATATTTAGTAAGATGTACAAACATCAGAGATGGCTGGGATGAAATTCTTATCTTGGATAAAAGTCCAAAACTCCCACAACTTCAATGAATAATAAACACAACACACTAACTATGCATACTTACTCGTTAAAATTATAGTTCGAATTTTGTGGTACTATAATATTGCAAATAGTAAATGCATAATCCTATTGTAGCTTAACCTGTTTAATTACAATTATTGTTAAAAATATATATTATAGTGAACCAGATTGGCTCAAAAATATAATTCTAATACTATGCCAAGTATCACATTCAGTTAGCGTTTAAACGAACATTACCTTGAACACTTTCCACTAGGTATATGCTCATCATCTAAGGCCTTCCTAAAAAGATCAGAAACAGCTTCTACCTGAAAGTGAACAATGTGTTTAATACAATGTGTGTAGGTCCCACATAATTAAGTCTAAATTTGAATATAAATCATCTATTGATGATTTATTTTACTACAGCAGTAATCAAATTCAAATTCTTAATAATTGGTTTTATTAATTGGTGTACAGTAGACCCTTATGTATTTGAATCCCTTTTATTTATAAACTTCTGTCTGCTATGGTGAGCTTTGTCTTTTCTGTGTGTGTATGTACTCACATGATTTTGTACTCCTTTTGGTGCTGTAAGTTGTAAGTTTAAGTGAAACCCGTAAACACACATACTTCATGCCAAATTAAACACATATTCTGCGTGCTAAATGGCTAAAAATGTTGCATTAAAGTACAACCCAATCAAATGTCCCAGTAAACTTCACGTTTCAGCTCTGTTTCCAAACTGTAGTGGAAGAATATCTCGAAATAGTGTTAAATTAAACGGTTATCTTACTGTGGTGGCAGTTTTTTTTGTGAGATAATCAAACATCAAAATGAAAAACTCCTGAGCATCAAACTGCTCTCCAGGTGTGATTGAAGGATGAATTGCTGCAGAAAATGGTTACAAGTTAAAAGTACAGCCAATTGCTATGATTTAAAAACACAGGAAAGACAAGTAAGAAGGTGATCACTGTTCAGAACTCTTATCCGAATGTCGAAGTAATAGCCTTTGTCCAGTTCTTTTAATTGTAGCAATAACACACTTGCCTGGATCTGGACAACATAATTATCACTTACTGATGATTGTATTAATCTACTTAGCTATAGTTAGCTTTCTAGAATTACCACTACCTGCTTCACAAACTTCACAATTAGTGTGGAGGCTACTCAAACAGGAAAAATCTCTTAAATATTGGTTGGTTTAGTAGAACCTGTAGAATTGGCAGAGGCAAAGCATAAGCCAAAAGCCAACGTGACCTCAGTTCCTTAGCCGACGACCACTTACCCCAAAGAGCCGACCACATACCCAATGGTTAGCGCTAGCGCTGGTAACGTCGAGCGCCGGTAACGTAGACTATCATTACCAATGCTAACTTACTCTCCCTAGTCGCTTTCGAATGACCATGCTCACTATTGGATAAATATTTTTTACAGTCGAAAGTACCAGCTTATAGCTTCTGCAGAAGCATGTCCGTGGCTTAGCTCCTCTATTTCGCTATCACTGGAGTCCAAATGGAACGAATCTTCCTGTAAATTTAGTGATAAAGTCGACAGCCGCGGCCTTCTTGGTCGGCGATTTTCAACTTTTTCAATAAAATATTTTTATTCTATTTAGACGAATGGATCCTGTTTATAATTTAAAAAAAATTCGTATTAGGGTTTTGACACATAATCTTATTTGATGTATCAGAGAGATGATGACGTTGAGTCTATTGAAAAAGAAAGTAAGTATGATATGAATAATGAGTGTAATAAGTAAAGTTAATTCTAGTGAATAGAATGGGATGAAGATCTTGATAGAGAACGAGAATGGCGTGAAGACCTTGATGGACAACGAGAATGACGTGATGATCTTGATGGAGAAAGAGAACGAAGTGAAGACCTTATAGAACATTCATCACTTGATGAAGATGGGGAGGCTAGAAGTAGTATAAAGTCAAACAGCATAATTGGGCAATAATTTTATTGGCAATTTTTTATGGCAAGAACAACAAATACCTTCAGCAGTAGCTTCAGGGTCTGACAAGTCAAAGTAGTCTTCTTCTGATGACTCAGATGTATCAGCAGCAGAAAACATCCAAGACTCCACCATAGTAGCAATGGATGAAGCACTATACTTCTCAGTAGCTTCTACGGTACTACTCATCTTGAAGAGTAGTTCTCCAAGTCTCAGCTCTGTTAGCTAACCAATACGCAGCTAGACAACTCGAGCACAATCGCTTCAACAATTTTTTTTCATATATTTCTTTCTTTTTATTTATAGGAAATTGCACTCTACTCAATATGGATGCGATTTTTAGAAATGAAATCCCTGTACCTATTGCTTTAAAACAATTATTCAATGTGCGGGAGGAAGAGGGTTAATGGATTTTGTGACGATCAATGACTACTCAAATATATTAATACATACTTATCAGAGTTCAAGAATACAAGAACTATTGGCTAGTCGGTGATAACTTTTAATAATGCTCTCAAGATAAGCTGCTAAAGAACAGGATTTCTCCAATAATCCCACTGAGTATGATCTCGGTTTAGATTTACCAGACCTAGTAGCAACAGAAGAGATTGCGAAGATACTTTCAAGTGAACCAGCTTCACTATACAGTTCGTTTGGAGACAGGTACAAGTATACAGTATTGTTCGCACGGACATCAAATAAATGACAATAGTGATTCAGGATAGTAGACTTGCTGTATGGCATTGCTGATTCAATATCCAAATATTTAGACTTGTGATACTTGTAATTAGATAGTGAAATCTGTATTAAAAGAAGGTAGGTTTCTCTGCCTGTCGTTGCTTTTACTACGCCATCAATTGCTGCATGTCCAGGCTTGAAGTAATACAAAATATCTGGCCGTAACACTTCCTTTGTCTCTTTCTCTTGATGTGATGCCTCGTGAATGTTAGAAAATGCTAAAGTTTTCTCCACATTATCTGAAAGGTTTAAGGCTTTCACATTCCACGAATAGTTACGAACTGTTCCAGACAAAAAAAAAAGATTCTCCAGGAAAAATCCAATCAAAGAAGGACAAAAGTTCGGTATTTCTTTTGTTTTATTTAATAAAACGTTAAATAAATCAGTAAGAATTGCGGGAAACGAAAGAAATAGTACAATTTTTTTTTCTGCCTGACATTCTTCGGTTACTTGTTGATCTCCTCGGGTTGTTCGGTCAGCTTCTTGGACTGACTGTGGGTGTAATTCCAAAATCCAGTCCATCTTTTTCTCTTCTTCAACCAAGAAAATTAACTGTTCAACAGCTGCATACAATTGAAAAAAGCTCTCCAACTTAGACTCCAATAATACTTCATGTCGCTCTGCCTTCAACAGCCATCTTAAAGAATCGGCTATGCTTTTGGTAAATTGTACAGTGGTTTCATGGCAGTAGGAGCTGGGGCGTCTGGGGCGGCCAGAGCCGCCCCACTTTTTTGATTTCCCTTGTACTTTGCCCCCTCAGTGGTTGGTACTTATCGTCAACGCTTTCCGTCTGGCCGACGTGCAGGAAATGACTTCTGCTACTTCTTCTACGGCTTCTTCCAGCCACTTGACCGCTCTAGCGGACGATAAACCAAATCAACCTACTAAATTCCACTTCCCTCAGAGAGAATTTGGTAAGGCTTCAGTGGTGTTTCGTTCATTTCAGCCTCAATGGTTTAAAAGGTGGCCATGGTTACATTACAGGGAAGAGGGAGACCTGGCTTTTTGTTTCACTTGCATGACAGCCTTTAGAAACCAACACCTTCATGCTGTTTCTACTAAGGAGCAATCTTTTATTTCAGTTGGATTTTGTAATTGGAAAGATGCCAGTAAAAAATTTAATAAGCATCTGGAAAGTCATTGTCACAAAGAAGCTGTGCTGAAAACCACTGCTACTGTGAATGTTTGTGAAATGCTGTCATCTGGATTGGCAAAGGAACATTTGGAACGAAGACAATGTTTCTTAAAGGTGCTTTCTAGTATACGTTTTTTATCAAGGCAAGGCCTGGCACTCCGTGGTGATGGTGATGAGTCTGATTCAAATTTTATGCAGCTAATTAACCTGCGTTCCGAAGATGATGAAAGGATTTTAGATTGGATTTAAAAAAAAACGGATAAATACACCTCACCAGAAATGCAGAATGAAATGATTAAAGTTATGGGTCTATCAATTGTTCGCAAGATTGCCTCAAATATTCGAAGTTCACCATTTTATACTATTATGGTGGACGAAACAACAGACATGGCCAATATAGAACAAGTAGTAGTTTGCCTCAGGTGGGTTAATGAAATATTTGAAGTACAGGAAGAATTTGTGGGTCTCTATCAGGTAGAATCTGTGCATTCTGAGAAAATATATCAAGTTATTACTGATATACTGTTGAGACTAAATCTGTGTATGTCCAAGATACGTGGCCAATGTTACAATGGTGCTTCTGTGATGACAGGAGTAAAATCAGGTGTAGTGGCCAGAGTGAGAGGCGCCCACTCGTGGACTGAGGTCCCTAGGTCGAAGGTACGAGGTTTCCGGTTTTAGGTCGAAGGTATCCGGTACGCATGCGCACATTCGCGGGGCAACTAGGTCCTAGGTCGAAGGTAAATAAACGCGCGGGCACCTCTGCAGCACTCTCTTGGTCCAAGGTCAGAGGTAAATAGACGCGCGTGCAGTGCAAATGCAGCTGCGTTTTACTTCCGCAAAGAAGCATTTCGTTGCGTTTGGCGTACGTACAGTTTCTTACTAAGCGTTCCGATAGCGATTATTCCACTTCTTCAATGGCTCAGAAGCGAACCCACCATTTCAGAGGCTTAAGCCAGTACTCTGAGCAGCTCATGGACCTTGCAGAAGGCGGTCGAGTGTTCGAAGGGAGAGGCCAGCAGCCAAGAAACAAGGATGTCTTGAAGCAGATCGCTGCCATCAAGGCCTGCAAGAAAGGATCCTTTTTTGGCAAGGACAAGCCCTGCACTTGTGGCTGGCACGACAGAGCTGCTGCCAGAAAGGAGGCCAGGCAAAAGGCAGCATCAGGTAAATACAAAAATATATTCATAAATAAATAAATAAGGTGTTGGTAAATAAAATAAACAAAAAAAAGTTAAATGTTTATATAACAAGTGACTGAAATACAAATCGAATATTCATGAAATAAATGATATCATTATTCAATAATTATGAGTAAGCAATCTATTAACTAATAACTATAAAGAAGTAGTTTATTACTAAATGATAAAGTATTAAATTAAAAAATATATATTAATGCACGCTTACAAATATCAATTGCATGTACCTAAATGAAAGAAAGCATAATATCCATTCCGTTAATTAAAAATAATAATAAATAATTACAAGAAAGAATGCAATGCATTAATGAATGAACGCTTCAAATACGAACTGATTAAAGTAAAGTATAAATGAATACATAAAACATGTACAAATATATACATTATTACACATAATGTAAAATGCATAAGCAAATCAGTGAAGGAATGAATAAATAAGCAAATAAATTTATTACAGGATTACAGAAGTGCATTCATAGTATGCCAACATGAAATCATTTTGCACAGGTTCATCTTCTGCTAGTGCTTCGCAGGTCTCTCCTGGACCAGCACCATCAGATGAACTTTCATCTTCCCTAGCAGGTGTGTATTGTTTGTATTTGATGTACACTTGCACCATTGTGTACTGTATTGTCTCATTTGAGAAAATAGTTTGCTTAGCATACTCGTAAATGATGAGGTATCAATTGAGTAAATGCACAGTCGGCTGGTCAACAACGCGAAAATTATACATATCACCTAGTAGTTAATTGTATGAATTCCTTCAACAATTCAGTCTCAGTTGTATATACGAGTGACCTAGTGGATAGACTTCTACATTATTGTGCATAGGGTATTATTTACAATAGTGTACATTATAGAACAAATCTTCAATAAATTTGCAGATCAGCACATTCGATCATCAGACTGTTCAATGTCTTCACTTGCTAGTTAACGCTGGCAGTGTTAAACTATTATTATTATGACTGTAACTATTACCAGTACAATTTTGGCCAGAGTCAGTTTTAATTGGAGTTGAGCTGAGAGATGAGTGTGTAACCCGAGCAGCAGATGTGGTGGGAGGTTGTACATGTAATTAGTAGCCATGAATGGTGAATGGGCTAAATGTACACTAAATGATTTGGAAAAGGAGAAGGGAGGGTTATTAATGTTTTGTTGAGCTGGTCCAGCAAATTCAACTGAGTCAGTACCATGATGACTTGAAATGGATTGATTGTATTAGGATAGGTTAATATTAATGTGTATACGTGGATCTGTTAACATGTACTAATAGTATTTCGATCATTAATCTGTTCGCATTAATTTGTCTGTTGCATTGATTTTAATATCATGTTCTTTTTTTCTTATTTTTTTCCTTGCGTAGGTTCATCTGCTCATATTACTTTGCTCTCTTCTGAGCCAGCAACTTCAGAACCACTTCAACGTCGTTCTCAAGCAGGTAAATATCATTTTTGAATCATGTACATGATTTTGCAACTGCCTTGTCTCGCGGTTAAATCTCCATTCAGTAAAGGTATTAAGTCTTCCTTCTCATGTTGTTTCAGGTTCCATTCCTGCAACCACCGTACTGATGCCTTCGTCAGTAACTCGTTCACAAATGGAGTGCTCAACTCCAACAGGTACAGTTCATTTGTTGTAATATAATATGATTAAGTTTATTCACGAGTTAATCGTGGTAGGACTATATACATTATTTAATAGGATGATACATGTCCGTCACCGTCATGTGATAATATCTGCATGTACACTATAGTGTTCAAACTTTAATCGACCTGATCAAGTAATGTGGTACTGACTCAGTTCTATTTGTGAAACAAGTTGGAATATCCAGCTCAAGCTCTGATGCAGTCTTTAATCTATTAACATCAATTAATTATACACCTCCAGTTGACACCTGAACTGCAGCTCTGGTTACACAGCATTTTAAGAGCTCATTCCTAGTCAGTTTAGTACTGACAAATTTGTAACCCTTAACCAAAGACTATAACAAATTTTAATGCTGATTTATGGGTAAAGGAGGCATGCATAGAATAGCAAGTGACAACCCAGTATTTATTCCCAATCAAAACCAAGTACCCCTTGCAGGCTCCCTAATCACTTATTGCACAATAGAAATGGTGATGCACTCTCTACCAAAGAGACTAAATATGATGGTCAAGAAGCAATGAGCAGTAATAAATATTTAAAGAGGCTCATTGTAATCTCCTCAAACAGCATGCAGCAACTTCAGCAAGCCGAATTTAAATTTATTTTATTTTTATAATGTTTTTCAGTTCAACACAAGCACTGGCAACTGGCGGTGTGGCCAACACCATTGTATATTCAGTCACACTAGGCATTTATGCAATTGCAAACCCAGGATCTGCCCATTTCACTTAGGCATTTATGCAATTGCAAGCCCAGGATCTGCCCATTTCACTTAGGCATTTATGCAATTGCAAGCCCAGGATCTGCCCATTTCACTTAGGCATTTATGCAATTGCAAGCCCAGGATCTGCCCATTTCACTTAGGCATTTATGCAATTGCAAACCCAGGATCTGCCCATGCAGCCATTAACACTAATAAAAGTCATTGTGGCTGTAATCTGAGGAGTGGTTTATTCATAAGCAAACCACCAACTTGAGAACAACAAGGTGATGACAATGACAATTTCCTGATGCTTATTTCTTTAGATGCTGCATACCATTATTATTATTATTATTATTATTATTACTATTACTATTATTATTGCTGTTGTTGCTGTTATTGTTATTATTATACTATTACCTAATGCTTTCAGCTTCAAGTGTTGGTGCAGTTTCTACTGCCAGTGTTCAGCCATCCACCAGCACAAGCCAACGATCAGACCAACCCAAGACTGCAACTGGACCAGCACCTCCCAAATTCGACAAAAGCAACTTCCAGTCACCTACTATTGCTGAACTGAGGGCCATTGGAATTGGTCTTAAGAAGTCTCCAGGCAAGTTGGACCTGATAGTGTACTGCCCTATGAGCGGCCGCTGTCCTCATTGTAATTCGATGATGATATCAGCAAATTCAGTGGGGAGTCGCAAGCTCATTTATGCCATACCTTGGCCTAAGTCTCTCGTTGGCATAGACATGCGCTGTGGAAAGTGCAAGAAGCATTGGCTGACGCACGATCCGAAATATGTTAGCACTCTGCCAATGTCAGTTCAGCTCCAGCAAACGTGCATTTCAACAAAGGGCAATGGAACCGACTTGTCCTTGATCCGTATGCTGAGATCAGGCGTGACAGTGGCACAGGTGGAGAGACTTGTGCAGGAGGAAGTTACACAGCACTATCTCCACCTCAAGTCTGAATATATCACTCTTTGGGATAAGGTAACGTTATGTATAATGATGATGAAAATGACGATGATCACGAGTTTTCTTTTAATACTCCAGTAATCTCCCTCAAAATTGTTTTATTATTAATAATGATATTATTAATAATAGTAATAATAGTAGTAATGATGATGATGATTGTAATGATAATGGTAATGATAATAATAATGATGATAATAATAATAATAATAAAAATCATTATAATAATAATTATAATAACGATGAATAATAATGATGATAATGATAATAGCTAATGATAGTATAGTAATGATAATGATGATAATAATAGCAACAGTTCAATAATACTATGATAGTAACTATGTCGTCTCTTCCCTCAGCACTGTAGTAAGCTCTCATAAATGTATTACTTTAGGTTGCGGCCATGAGTGGTATTGGAAGAGTCAATGTGGCTTCTCGTGATGCTTTCCCTCCACTACCTTCCCATTACATCCCTTGCCGACCTCATCTCACATTGTTGTTCATCAGGGACTACTTGGACAACAAGCCTTACATCATGAGGGAGTTGCGTACCGTCCTCACTAGTCACAGTCTTGCAGTGGATCACCAACGCAAGGTCATTAAGAGAACCCTTGGTGGTGGAGTGGTAGGCCATGGTGGACAGACATTCACTATTTGTGGAGATTTTGGTCTTGTGTGTGGAGTTTATGCTGTTCCAGACACCTCCTTCAACTGGGGTAGGCAGGCCATGGCTGAAATAGTCGAGAGGCACGAGTCAGCGGGAGTAGAGTTGCCTCGTTCGTTGTACATGGACTGTTCTTGCTGCAATGGCAAGCCAGGATTTCGTCGGTTGCCTCTACAGCCCCCAGGCACAAGTGCATTGGCTTTGTGGCGCTCAAAGTTCACCATCAAACTGGATGTCATGCATCTGATGCTGCGCATTGGAAGAGAAATGAATGCCGAGCATCCACGCCGGAAGAAGTTTTTAGTGGACCTCAGTCGAGCAATTTTCTTCCAACACGAGGGAGATTACCAGAGTTTGATGGAGGCAAAGAAGGCAGCTGGGCTTGATGGGCCTCCAACGTGGACAGAGAGGGTCAAGTTCATCCGTAGAATAGTCGGAGATCCAGACAGCGTGGCTGACAGGATGATGTTAGTGCTTCAAGGACACAGGGAACTGGATAATCAGTGCAGGATTCAGGCTGAAGCAGCAGGGATGAAGATATCAGACTTGTCAGTCGCAGATGTGGCATATCCCCTCATCACAAAGAGGGTGATAGAGGTGTTCAAGCTCCAGCTGATTCATGTGCGGAATGGATGCATTTCCGATGAGATGGATCATTTGCCATATGTGAGAGTTGGTACCATCAACTTTCATTCCACAGGTCACCAGTTGGAGCATTATCGATCGTTGCGTGGCACCAGCAAAGTTGAAGCAGTCCATTCCGTGCTGGACAGAAACTTCTACACCCAGCGTGGCATTGGAATTGAAATCTTCGATGCACGCCTGGGATGGTGGATT
>WLWD01003435.1_pt1 | contig 30606 bp, 16 predicted proteins | sample 6712731 | NCBI WGS metagenome assembly WLWD01 (sample SAMN12718690, study PRJNA576275) | sponge metagenome | isolation source: marine sponge | host: Mycale hentscheli | place: New Zealand: South Island, Marlborough, Capsize Point | collected 2014-11-01
TGGCTGCTGCTACACTTGCAACTCCTAAAGACAAGTGGGAAAGTAAATAGGAAAAAAAATACAAGAGTTGAAGTGTTACGTCAAACTGGTGCACAGTATTTCTGTTCTTTCTTACTTTCTCCTTCTTTGACTAGTTTGTCTACGAAAGACTCCACATCTTTTCCTTTCTTTCCCAGCTTCATTGCTGAACCTGTAGGCCGTGTGCGGCTAAACATACAAACACATGCACAGACACATGAAGAGATACAGGGGGGAAATGGATAAACGCTCCTGAATCTGACACTAAATTGAAAGGAATATTTCCGTTATTACACCATTATGATAAATATGGTCCTGAGCCTCTTAAAGTGTCATTAGATAACCTTAAATTAGCTGACAATAAACATAAAAACACACACATTGTAAAATGTTTCAGTCAGCTACCAGATTCCCCAAATAGACAGTGGACATCATTTACTTTACGCACACTAGTAAGAAATTGTGATTATTAGTATAATTTCCAATGACATTAAAAACTAGGGTAAGGCGTCACTGGCCTATTCCAGAACACGTATTATAAATACAACCCTTCAATGCTATAGTCCTCACCTGGAACCTCCTGCATTGTACGAAGGCCTGGTGTCTGATAGAGTTTGAGTGTCCACAGACATACCCATACTACCAGACCCCCGACTGTCGTGAACCCCGTGAACCCCACCGCCCCCGAATCCACCCGAGTAGTGTGTCCTTCCTTCCTTGCGAGCCTCTCGCTTTGCCAGCTGCAGCTCCTTGGCTTTTCTCTTCATCTCATCCCTTGCCTCCTTCTCTTGGGACTACAAATAAATAAAAAACACAACAACACTCCATGATGCCAGTCACGAACTTTAAGGCTAACAGGAGGGAACAATGAACATTAACACAAGCAATTTTTTGCAGCTAATGGTGTGCTCCTCGACAGTGCAGTAATGGCAAGAGAGCTACTACTGCCAGATTGGATTCAATACACTGTATAGGTCATCAGTATACAAGACCATCCATGTGAAAATGCAAACAACTAACATTTTACCTTTAAATGCTACACATCATACTATACTTTAGACACCCCACATGGTAATAAGACAGAGAAGGTCATGAAGGTGGAGGAAGAAAATTTAAAAAAAATAAATAAAAATTAAAAAAATAAAAAGTCATAAAACCAGCCACAAGAGTTGTGATTGGTCCAGTTGACAATACTTCCTAGAGTTGAGTAGAAACCCCTAGCAAATTATACATTGGCAACCCTTTACCTTTCTCATGGCCTCGTACACCTTTTCTTCATGGGAGTCCATCTCTGTGAAAGTTCTGATCTGTGCCAAGTTGACATTCTCGCGGTAACCAAGGGCAACTATTTCATCAAATGCAAATATGAGGTCAAAAGCATTGTCCAGGATGTCCTGCTCATTCAGTGCTGAACAATACTCAGGGATCTGGGAAATAAACAACAAACAAACAACCAAAATCACAACAACATAACATACTATATCAAAAAATAAAAATTAACAAATTTGCCACAACACAATGCCCCAGTAAAGACAACAATTCAGCACTTTTTATACTTCAGGAACTGGGTAACACAAGCTGATGCTACCTCTATGCTCACCGTCACCATAATATCAATTTTACCATCCTACCTCAGACTGTAACCTAGAGTTAGAGGTTATGCAGACATGAAAAAAAAGTTAGACATTTCCTTGAACTACCTGATGCCATGCTTGTCTCCTACCAGAATCTGTGGTTTGTTAAACGCAATCCCTTTACCTATCTAGGTCTAATGCCCTTGAAGTCTATTGATAAACGCGCTTAAAAAACGTATCAGCAAAAAGACTGAGCAATTAGAATAAGATAACGAGAAATTTAAAAAAAAAAGCTCCTCATTCCCCAAACTGCTGTCCCATGAAGACACTGAGTGGCAAAAAGCACCATCTTTCTGCTCATCCAGTTAGAGGCCTATAAGTTAGTTAGTCTATCCTTCAACCACCACAGACCCAAACATGGTCATACTTCCACAAGATGATGGGTAATGAGACAGAGGGGGGGGGGGGGGGGGGGGGGTTACCACTTCAACACTATCAACATTGAACATTTCATCAATTGAAAACCCATCTTATTCCAATATGAAATTGCCCCTAGACATTACAAATCTGAACTAAAATTGAATGTGGTCTACAATATATAGGAAATTATCAATAAAAACATTACCAGCATATGTGTATTCCTTGCAGCCTTCTAAAATTCGCCGACTCTATACTTCTGCCCACCTCCCCCCATCCCCCGTACTCACACACACACACACACACACACACACACACACACACACACACAAACGTACCACTCTGGAAAAGAGCCTCAAGGTCTCCTGGTCCTCCAGCATGTTGGAGGTCTTGGTAGTGATGAGAAGCATGTAGAGTTTCTCCAACGGCTGGTACACATACCGAACGCTCTCAGTCTCCACGAACGTGTGCTGCTTGCCTGAGCTCATGAGCTTAGGGAAGGTAGAGAGGAGACCTTCTATACGAGCTCTGCTCATCTCCACAAACTGCCTGGACACCAGGGCTGCACACATACACACACAGGAGGGAAACAATAACAAGCTTTAATGAAGTGCACAGATATACTGCATAATAATGTTATTAATAAAGAACAGATAATAGCAGAAGCTATGTAAAAGAGGATGGCTACCATAACACAAGCAAAATGACTTTCTTTAACCCAAATTTAGTTCCACTAACTTAAGCAAAGGAGTTTTCTTTACGCTTCCTAATATTTTGTCCACGGTTTTCACTTTTTATCACTTAGCAATCTAAACTGTTGACACAAGCTCAACTAGTCTCATCCAAAAAATACATACAAGTAGAGCTGGGTGATATACCGGTATTATCGTTGCACCGCGATAAACCTGACATCGCGAAGCGATATTTCAATTGCATTTGCATGGTATTATCGTTTTCTCAGAAAACTGTTGGTACGGATCGTTAAATCAATGCGGGGAACTTCACGCGCATGACAAATTAAAGGAACAGCTGTTTCGTTGTTTGTAAACATGGTTGTAACGCAGTACTAGCGAAGTTTTTTAAGTAGCTAGCAGTGGCTGTGAGTTCAAATTCTGGCTTAAGGAAGCAACAGTCTTACCCCAGAGGACTAACTTTGGACTGGAAGCTGATGAACATGGCAAGCTCAGTTTGGATAAAATTTACTTTGTTAAATATTATTTATGAAATATCGTAATATATCGCTTTATCACGATAATGCAGGTAAGTATCGTATCACCTGTGATTATCCAATATCGCCCAGCTCTACATACAAGCCCTTGAAGCATCCACTACATAAACCATTTCTCTTTGAAAGATCTTAGGGCCACAATGACTTCAACAGCCTAGCAGTCATAAAAAATACAATCACTAACAAATTATGATAACATCAGGAGAAGGAAAAACAGTCGCCTGCAACTGACAACTTCCTGAATCAAAATGGAAGTGTGTGTCAAATAAAAGTGCAAACTGGAATGATGTGATCAGACAATTTGAGAAAAATAAAAGCTTTTCTTAACTGATATCATTAGACAGTCCATCTCTAGCTGTGTGCATATATATTTGTACATGCTATGTGACATACTTGTATGTCATGTGACAGAGAAATGCTATAACTGCTAACGCATGCAACACCCATAAGCACAACAACAAGCAGTGTTCAACTCTTTATCACTTTGACTCCAATTCATAAAACACTAAACAGCATGCACAGGCTAGTAATCGTTTAGCAACAAGAAAAAATATTATACAAAGTGATAAAAATATTAAATGCACACACGTGTATATTATTTTTTTAAAATCCATGACTTATGTAATCTCACAATTGTGACCCAAGATCTTTTCTAGAGGAAAATGGGATGTGTATTTGATCAGCTTTCTGCCAAACACCCAGTGAATATGTGTATTTCCAGTGTACAGAAAACTGTAGGTACTTAATCATCATGGTGAACTTTAAAAAGAGTTAATTGTTCAACCTGCTTAGTATAGAAAGGATGAAATATACCAAGACTTACCCTTCCCTTGCTTGGTGCAAATTGCAGCTGCCAGCAACACCTGATTTAGAGACAATAAAAGTGGGCATCATTTAGAACAAAAGTAAAACGTCTGGTTTTGTGATTTGCAGAATCAAGTTCAGCTCACCATTTCGGACGACTAGACTGCACACTTTCTCTACAATGTTATTACACTAATAATTTCACTACAGGATCCAAATTCCTCTAACTTTGCCACGTAACCATTTCACTGGTACCAAAAAAGACAATTCACCCCCGCAGGTATTTTTCTATCCTGCTTCTAATGACTAACGGGTAAAAGGAGTCTTTCGCGAATTAACTAAAAGTTTAGCGAAAGGTGAACTTCGCACCCGCGAAACTCTGACCAATTGGATTGCTAGGAATAGTCACGTGCCATGCACTTTGACCAAACTGAATCGACCTTTACCATCAATAAAATGTAAGGGGACGTCAATTTTCTTGGCCATTTAACTGAACAAAAATAATGTCATCAGAACTCAAAGAAGAAGGCAAAGTGATAACTTTTTGGTTTGCACCAGGAATATCAGAGTTTATCAACTCAGAAAACGTAGGATTTAAGGCTTCATTTAAAGTTTTACCTGAGGACTTCATAGTAACTGAGCTAACTTCTGGGGGAAACCCTGTCGTGTTAAATAATTATGAAGCCCCAGAGGAGACTGACTGTGATTCCCTTACAGCAGCCATAGATAAGAAAAAATTTAAGCAAAATTTCCTGACTCCTCCAATAGCAAGTGAAGTTCCTCCTCTTCAAGAACTGATATCTTGTGATATGCTTGAGAGGTTGAGAATAATGGCCACTTCTTACAAACTAACTCTGCAACCTGATCCTTCACATCAAATAAACTTAGGTAGCTATACTAATTAACCAGCCTCAGAATATTGCTTTTATTTTATTATTGTTAAAATTATCAAGTTCTGACCCTTCATAAAAACTTGATTGAAACTTTCTCACTTAAAGGGGGTCTAAAGAGAAACGAAGACTAAGTGTGAAAAAAATCTCGGTTGTATTACTATGCTCATTCTAACAGTCAATCCTATGTTAATTAAAACTTAACCTGACATTTTGACTTCTTGCTGGAATTAACATAATGTTGGCTGTTAGAACGAGAAAATTTGCTATTATTATAATTATTTCAGCCGAGAATGACTGAATCATTATTATGCTGTAGTTTAACAGTGTTTTATCTTTTCAACTTCAGTTCATCAAAGCACGTTAATCATATATGAATGTGGATTATAATATTTGATTTGCCTGTTCAGTAATGCTCTGCGTATAGATGCTCAAATAGTACTATTATTGCAGGATTAATAGAAGACAAGCAGAGGAGAGCTCTTGTCCATGCAGCAGTCAAACTTACATTTCCTGTTCTACTCACCTTCACAGAGAAGAACGATCAAGTATGTCCTGGCTATTTGCTGGTGATTGGAATTTCATTACAAGGAAAGATTGTTTCGTAGAAAATAATATATAAAACGGTATTTTAAATTGACATTAATTATGAAAAACTGCAAACACTAATCTACCCGTTAGAGGATGTTAGAATGAGTAACAGCAAGCAGGGCAGATTTGTGGGGCAGACCTGTATTCATATTAGGGTCTTTGATCGCAGGGGCAGCCCATCGTGAGAGCTCATCATGATCCTAAATATATAAAGTTGCTGGAGTTGCTAACTGCAGAAGAGGCGGAGAAGCTGCTTTTATTTCTGAGCTGTCGGACCGATCAGGATGATTCCGTGAAGCTGGCATATCGACCCAGGGAGGAGAGGACTAAGGTGAGTCCAAACATTGGAGAGAGGAGTTGGAGTGAAATCACTGAGCAAGTAGGTGTGTGAAAAAGCTGTTGAAGAGGTTAAATAAGAAAGAGGACATGAGCAATATTGGATGAAGGTGATAAGAGAGACTGGTGCCTTCTTTAGCTACTATCTTACTCCATTAGTGAGGGAGAGAAGATAAATTTAAATCAAAGATAACTTAAACAGTTAATGAATTTTTTTCTTTTTTTTTGGTTTTTTGTTTTGTTGTTGTTGTTGTTTTTTTGTTTGCTGTTGTTGTTTTCTTAGTTGTGAGTTTATTCAACTCTAAACTCTATTGTTTTGCAGATCCACAATTTATTGAATATTTTATATGGCAAAATACTCAACACTAAATTTGTGGAAGAAGAAATGAAAGGTCTTCGTGATGACGAAGAAGTTAAAACATCTGAACCAAAGAAACCCAAATTGGAAGTAGATGATGACCTTCAGCCATCGAAGGGTTACATCAGAGTCACTAAGCAACGTGGCTGTGTATTGGAAGGCGGGAGGATGCCAGCAAAGGCTAGAAAGTCAGACTACTTCGTCAAATTTGTATTGAAAAAGAGATTAGTAGTACGAGTTTTGTTTTTTTAAATAAATTTTAATTAATACAGTAGAATATCAGTTGTCCTAACACATGAGGTGTTCAGATAACAGAAATGTTCAGAAACTAAACTCCATAGAAAATGTATTATAGAACACTAATGAAGAGACGTGTCAAGCAATTGTTTGTGTCTGCACGTGCTACTTTAGATTTTGGGTGTTCAGTTAACTAAAGTATTTGGATGACTAAAGTTGTATAACTAAGTTCAACTGTATCATATACAATGATAATGCTTTCATCACTTCTATTGGCAGCTATTACTGCGTTTATCAATTATGCAAAAAAAAAAATTATTAATTCCTTATACTTTTTAGATTGTATTTATATTCTCTACTTTGTGTGTTGAAATAGGAGACCAACTACGCCCTCCAGCTAATCGGCAATGCCGTGCACTGCTCTCTGTGCGATGTCAGGATCCAAGGCATCAAAGACAAGTCAGCCATCTCAGTGCAGGAAGCTTCCGTCAGGAATGTCCGCCCAGACAAGCGAGAGGATCTATGATGGCAGCCGATACAATGGCTGCTACAGGAAGAACCTCAACATTTAGACTCCATAGGAAATGAAAGTGTTTGTAATATTGGTTACAGTAATTAGGCATTGAGTTGGTTCAGGTCATTGCTGAGGGTCAGCTTTAGTTTAATCTTCCCAAAAAAAAAAATTAAATAGATGTAATGATGTTGGTAGTTAGGATGTTCCTTTTTAAAAGTCCCCGTAACACTGAATGGGGGGGGGGGGGGGGGGGGGGGGTGATTGGTACTCAGTATGGGGGAATGATACCAAACAATTAGTAAGTTAAAACTTTAGCTTCGTGCTTGTACATACATATATGTGTTTGTTTTCTCCAGATTGCTGTCTTGCAGGCCGCGTTTGCTCAAGGTTGGTATAGATGTTGGAAATTGCAAGTATGCCAGTGCCCATGTGCAGAAAGGGGGTCACTTTGGCAACCATTTCTCAGTCACATTGAAGGACCCTGTTTCGCCCAGCGGTGCAGAGCTGGAGGACATCATTGAAAGAGCCGTGAGCAGTGTCAAAGAAAATGGCTTTATCAACTACTTCGGAATGCAGCGGATGGGTGGAGCCAACCTTATGGCCTCGCAAGTGGGCCTGTCAATTCTAAGAGAAGACTTGGTGAGTTAATGAGCTATTTTGAATGTTTTTGCATGTGTTTGCTTAAGTGCTCTGAGAATCGAGATTGCCTAGCTATAAAAAAATAATAATAATGAAAAATAAACAAGAGTTGCGTATTATAACTATTAGAGGATTCTTAGTTAAATTGTATTTTCACTTCTAGCTACTGAATGAAAAAAATTACACAATTTTTTTTGGTAAAATTATTTTTCACTGCAGCTTCATAGTGTGAATAAGCATCAGAAATTCTAGATATACTAGTTGGCCTGGAGAGTTTACCATTCAATAAAGTGTTGGTTATACCTTCGAACCGTAGGATCGCTGATTTATGATTCAGCCACACGTGAATGAGTTAAAAGGTGACCTATACCCAACCTCATGCGTATATCTATCAGTGATGGTGTGGTGCTGTATGTCTAGAAAGAAGCAGTAAAGACCATATTCACAGGCACCACGAGGATCCCTCAGAAAGCTAAGAATCTCATAGAGTAAGTTCATTTACTTGTGTAAGATTGAGTGATCAATCATGTAGCACACCCACTAATTGATCGGTTTAAAATCATGACACGCCCACTAACTGATCAGAGTACTGTAATAAATTGTATGGCACGCCCACTTACTGATCAGTGTAATATTATGTGAGCTAACAGTGGAGGTAGATAATAATATATCAGCTGTGTAATTTATTAAGCAAGCTAAGTGAGTGTCTGGTCCTAATTTGGTTTTAGTTTTGTTTAAAGTTTTGAATAAACATCAGACCCTTTACCGCACTAAGGTCGATAACTACTAATGGCATATTTTTATAAATGACTAATTTTTTTTCTGAATACCCTGTTCATTATTTAATAAGTATATTACTAGGCTCTCCCACACCACTCCACTAATTATAATATTGTATTACATAACGTAGCTAGTCAATACAAGTATTCTTATTGGAACGTTAGCTTAACCTGCTCGTGAAATATTTTGCCATGTCACACTCTGACTCACGTAATAAGTACTATATATATATATTTAGAGAGAGAGAGAGAGAGAGAACGTAGCTAGTCAATGCAAGCAATCTTATTGGAGCGTTCGGTGAATCTATTCAAGTAGAATTATACTCTGCAGCACTTAGAAAACCAGATACTTGTTGCTATGCAAATTGCAGGCATATTCTTTAGGTTTTAGCCTTTGCTATGTTCTAGACTTATATATCGTGATTGGCAACGTTTAGGAATCCTCGGCTTTGAGTAGCATCCTTGCTATGCTCAGACCTACACTCAAGACTTCATAGTCCTACTTACAGCAGAGTCACAATATCCTAATCTAACTGTTATATATATGTGCACACACACACACACACACACACACATATATATATAGCCCACTGAGGCCGGCCCAAAAATGAAGGGGGGAAATAAGTGAGCTTTTCTGCAAAGGGCGAATTAAATAATTATTTGCTTTAAAAATATCACTGTTTAAAATGCTAGAAGATGATTTAAGAAATGATTCAACATTTGATTCCATTGTTATTATGAATACCTTCTCTTGTCCAGTGCTGGGCATTACCGGAAAGCTGCAGATCTGCTACCACATGATGTGGTCCTGCCGCGGTTGATACTCAAGTCACTCATACGCTTCAAAGGAGACGGCGACTTTGTTTACCGGAAGGCCCTCCAGAGCATTCCTCACGATTCTCGCCTGTTTTATGTCCAGAGCTTCTGCAGCCTGTTGTGGAACCACGTCGCCTCTTACCGCATCCGAGAATATGGGATGGAACTGGTGGAGGGGGACTTGGTGGTGAAGGGATCTGGTGCCAGATGGTGGGACTCAGCTGAGAGTGCCGCAGTCAACAGGTGTAGTGGACTAGATAACTCTAGATTGAGATATAGCTAGCATGAGGTTTGGTGACAACTCCTTACCCCTTCAACAAGTTAAAATGACTACACTTAATTAAGAATATTCATTTTCCCCTTAAAGTGGAACAATCCATCTCAACTAGCATGTTTAGTATCAATGAGCACTCAATATTGATCTTCTGAGTATTACATGTAAGCTAGCAAGTACCCACCACACAATGGTGCTCAATTTACAACTTTTGTTTCCAAGTTGTAAAATGTTTAACGAAGCTATCGTCATCCTTTCCTTGATGGTAGATTTAGAACTGCAAACTCAACTTTACCTTATGGATAATATGAACACCAGTACCTTCATTACTGACAGATAAGCATATTATTATTATTATTATTATTATTATTATTATTATTATTATTATTATTTATTATTATTATTAAAGATACCTGAACCAAAAATGTTTGTAAGTTTATGTGTTACTGTGCTGTGTCCAGATCTTGGGTTCATCCTGTTACTGCTGAAGACATCAGACAACAGACTTATGGAATACACCACGTAGTCCTGCCAATGCTGGGGGATTCAGTAATGCTGCCCAAAAACAGAGTAGGAGACAAGTGAGTACTTTGTTGTTGTTGTTGTTGTTGTTGTTATTGCTGTTGTTATTGTTGTTGTGTCTCTGTTAAAAAAATATCAAGTCTTGTGTCTGTCAGTATGTCTCTGTCTGTTTACTTGTTACTACCAAGTAGAGTGTAGACTGGTAAATGCTATAGTTGTTGTTGTTGTTGTTTTGTTTATATGTTTGTGTATTTTATTATAGAGTGGCTGAACTTATGGGCATTGCTGGAATAACAATGGCTTCCTTTAGGTAAAGGTGGGGGGGGGGGGGCTATTATCTCTTTAGCAAGTTGATAGTCATGTGGCAGAACAATTTGGTTCTACCCTCAGTACTTCGTGATAAGCTACACTGCAATATAGAATAATAACTTCTAAGCATAACCAACCAGATTATTAAATAAGTGTGGATTATACACAAGTATACTCTGTCCAGTAATTCGGCTGTGCTGTGAGATTTGTCAACCCTTTTTTTGAGACAAAAGTTAAAACTGGAAAGGAAAAAAATTTGCCTAGACTATTTAAAGCATATGTAAAATTAATCAGTTCGTACAGTATTTCTCATTACTGCAGATTCTGTGAACTGGGAGGAATATTCTTTCTAAAAGAAATAGACAGTTAGCACAAGCAGATAAGGGTTCCATTCATTTGCTAATCTCGTGTTCAAATAGTGTATGAGAAATTATGAGTGATAATAACAGGTTATAGGCACAAAGTCCTGAAAATGAATTACAGTTTGCTTGTTTGTTGTGTTATTGTAAATAAAGTTCACAAATTATCCAAGTTTCTTATTGTATTCCATACCTTTCACTTAGACTTCCTCTCAATAAAAATATTAGCTAACAAGCATTCACACTGCAGAATAAAATAAGAGTTAGATTTACATAGTAAGTATAAGCATGATAAAAGATTTTCTGAACAAAGGTACAAACAGTATTAACACCTATAAAACACAAATTACTAATTACAAATTCAATTTCACATTTTTTGTTTGTTTGTTTTGTTTTTTAATAGGAAGAACAGCATGAAGATTCCCATCCCTGGCACCTACAGACGCTTACTGGCTTATCCCAGAAACCTCTCTTGGTCCATTCTTAAGCATCCTCCTCGTCCGTCACAATCTAACAAACCCAGTGGTCCTCAATGCCTTGAGGATGTAACGAGTGGAGCTCCAAGTCAACCTGCAGCTAGTGGCATGCTAGCTAGTGGCATGCTAGCTAATAAACCGCTAGCTTGTGGCACACTCAATGGCCCTCCTGGGCATACTACATCTCATTGTTTGCCCTGTGAGACTACAGCTATTGATTCTCATGAGAAAACCACTCCCAGTAGTTCATGTGTTCCTTCCACCAGCTCATGGACTAATAGTGGTTCTTCTCTTTCAACTGGTGTGCCAGGTAAAGGTATTGGCATAAGAACTAAAGAGACAGCTGAAGTGTTGAGCAACCATTATCGACCTTCTCTGAACCTCAAGTTCGAGCTAGGAAGAAACATTTTTGCTACTATGTTAATTAGAGAAATTATGAAATCTAATGTCTAATATATTTAACATTCATGGACTTGGTATTAATGTAAGCACTAACCAACGAAAGTTAACCTGATATCTTTAGTGCATACAATTTTCATTGAAAAAAAGGAAGAGATTGTGTTCAATAAATATAGCTTGATACAAGTTTTGTAGAATAAATAGTAAGAATATTGGAGCTCAATAAAAAGGGGAGACCGATTATACAAAGTACTAGCTAGAATATCACCTGTTGTACCTGTAGTGAAGCCTGATGATACTGTAAGAATATGTGTGGATTACAGACAATTGAATGGCATTACAGTTCGTGATCCTTACTATCTGATAACTCCTGAGGTAATAGTAGATACGAGTAGCTAATTAGATGTATTCTCTCTCTTTCACAGGCTTTTTTTTTTTAACAATTAAAAATATTTGGTCGCCACCAGGAATCCAGGACCACTTGTAAAACGCACAAGCGCTCTGCCACTGAGCTACGACAACCAGCCGGCGAACAAACACTCCAATTCTGTATTTATACTGTTAAGGGGAACAGTCTCACTCTCAACAAACTAACGAAAATTCTCTTTTTTAAGTAGTGTCATTGTCCACTAGACTAACCACGAAGGCCATGAGTAGGTATGTTCAGTGGCGAGTGGTTACTATGGCATTGAAACCCCTTTACCGTATACACATTATTTTTTTAGTAGCTTGAGTGCTAGAAGTTAAAATCAATCATTTAACAATAGTGTAGTTTTAAGTTCACTTGCCATTTGTGCTCAATCACATCCACAAATATGTGTGGACGTACTATGTCATTTTGTACTTGGACCTTAGCGTTTTTGTGCTTGCTTCGTGATCTACCCCTTTCCATACCTCCGCTATACAGAATCTTTCGGTTTAGCGTCCCATACCATTCAAGGAAATTAATTGTTTACCCCTTTGGATTAGCACAAGGTGCACTTATGTCTACAAAACTGTACAGTAATTCTGTAGAACTTCTCATTTTTTCAAAGTCGCAAAATGTTACGGCGAATGGTTACTATGGTATTGCAACCCTTTACCACCTTTTTACTAGCTGCGAGTGTCTGTTCATAGATGTTGTCAAAAGCTACTGGTAATTCAGATAGTCAGAGACATAGGTGCCAACTTTTTCTAATTGGCTTTGGGGACACATGCCACACCCAAACCACACCCCTTTATGTAATAAAGATTATGTCATCAATAATCATTCTAGTTGGGTTTTACAGCTTGGGAAGTAGCTTTCTTGCATTCTGTGAGCAATTTCTCAGTAAAAGTTGATTCATAGCAGCACTCCAAGCAGTTAAACTGCATTGTCATCAAAGCAATCAAAGTCTCTTGGCTTAAACTAGGCCTCTGGTCAGTATGAATTTTCCTGAGCATAGAAAAAACCCTCTCAGAGTCAGCATTAGAAACAGGAATTGTCAGAAGACTTGTCATGAGTTTAACCAAGCAAGGAAATCTCATCTCCCCATCCAAGGTCTTAAGCTTGATAACTTCCCACCAATAATTTCCTGCTTTAGGCCTCTCCTCTGTCTTGTCAGCTGAGTTGTACTTCTCAATGGGGGGGTTGATCGGCTGGTGACAGTTTCAAATCCAAGAATTCTTCCCGTAATTTGTCCAGTGAGCTAGAATCAGTCAGACCAATCTGTGGAAATTTCTTTGAAAAGTCAATTACAGAAGACACATCATGAGAATAAGTTGATTCTGGATTAAGAATTTCCAAATTTTTCAAGAGAGAGTCGCTAAAAGGAAATTTTTTCAGCATCTTCTTGATAAGCTACATAAAATTGTCTAACAACTCTAAATAAAGGCTTTATATCAGCTTCTTCTTCCAACTGTGCAACAAGAACCCAAGTGTTATCACCAATTCCTAAGTTCTCATCCTCCAATTGACCTCCATTGGCTAAATTAAGAGTGCTAAGATTATTTTCAGCTGCTTTAATAACATCAGTCTTCAAGAGGTTGGATGCATACAAGCGAACTAACCTACCCATCTCGTGGTACAGTTGACAAGTAGTATTCTCTTTTGACTTTTGAAAAACTCTGTTAAATCTGTCCATGGATGGAAGTATGTATGAGAGAAACTGAAGAATAGGCCTGGTGAGATGATTATGTTGAACGGGACTGCCTAGCAAGATGAAGGCTTTATCCCGGTGAAGTATTCACAGACCTCGAACAAACAGGCTCGTAGCCAACCTGACCGAGGCAAGACTCACTAGCGAGCGTTTGAACGACGAAGTCCTAAGTAAAGGAAGAGATCTTCTAAGTTGAACTGTCACACGATAATTGGTCCCCCCTCCGCGTGGTCCCCCCCCCCCCCCCCCCCCCCCCCCCCCCCGGACCAAATGCGGCAGATGATTGCCACGGACGGTCCCCCCCCCCGGACCGTTCCACGGCAAAAAAATATTGCCGTAGACGGTCCCCTGGGGACCGTCTACGGGCGAGGGGGCTAGGGGCTAGGGCTAGGGAAGGGCTAGGCTAGGGGGGCTAGGGCTAGGGCTAGGGCTAGGGCTAAGGGCTAAGGTGTCACAGTAAATACTGTCGCCCGGAAATTCTGTCGCAGCGGCGGCAAAATTTACTAGTAAAAATTGTCGCTCCCGGTAAATTTTGTCGCTTGTAGAAAGCGGTGACATTTAGTTCCTAGTATTTTGTCCAGCATGGATCAGCAAGAATATGATCTCCTTTATGAGTATATAAGAAGGAAAGAATTTCCCACCACTATAAGTAAGAACAAGAGAGATTCCTTGTAGGAAGAGCAAACAATTTGAAGTTATGGAGGATGGACCCTTATATTTCAAAGACAAGAAGAACAACAAGAAAATAAAGGTTAGTCAAGTGCTATTTATTGAGCTAGCTACATTGATCCTTTAGTTATTATTCCAAAATTTGTAAGTTGTGCCCCAGTCGCAAAAGCAGGCAGTGATCGAAGGCTGCCATTCAGATGCCTTTGGAGGTGGACACTTTGGCAGGGACAAGACTTATTTCAAAGTTACTGAGAGATTCTATTGGAATGGTATAATGAAGGATATTAAAAGTATTGCCAGTCCTGCGACAAGTGCCAGAGAACAAACAGGCAAGTTATTCATGTATTTCAGGTGACATATCAATACCAAATACAAATCCATGATTGTCACAATGGATTGTGATTTATTGACTAGCAATTGTTTAAAGGCTGCTTGATTTACATACTTTTATATATTGTTGGGTCCATACCATTAACCTGCAACTATCACACCTCTATAGAACTACTTGTACTGGGCCATCATCAACACCTCTATTTCTTATTCATAACCTCCACGTCTGTAAATTACCTAGCTACATTAGCTCTTTACCAACTCTTTACCATCTCTTTTGGATGAATGACTAGATACTAAACAATAAAGATAGCGCATGTCACAGCAGAACTTCATTTCACTGTACTGTTACTTTTTAATATACTAGAAGATATTACTAAGTCCTTGTCAAGTCATAATTAGAGTGCCAGAACTGAAAGTGAGAGCTGGTAGCAAATGTATCTTAGTATAATAATTATATGTACACAGAGTTGTACTTCTAGATTTTGGTTACTTAATTATATAGGTATATATTTTACACATTCATACTCCTATATTTATGCAGAAAGTTTGATACATTTACAGCAGAGCTCCATCCAATTCCTGTGAAAAATGAGGTTTGGGATACAATAGGAGTAGATTTGATTGGGCCACTTCCAGTAACACCGAGAGGAAACAAGTACATCCTGACAGTTTCTTGTTTCTTTTCTAAGTGGCCTGAAGCTACTCCACTTCCTAACAAAAATGCTACAGGAGTGGCAGAATATTTGTTTAAATGCTTTACTAGACTTATACCATGGTTCGTTCAAACCGTCCAATCAGATTTCTCAATTCGGGGTGAATAAATCACTTATACCATGGTTCGTTCAAACCGTCCAATCAGATTTCTCAATTCGGGGTGAATAAATCACTTATACACCGCCTAGGAGGTGAATATTTTTTGCCCGTGGCCTAGAATTACGATCTGTAGCTAAGCGAAGCGGCGACCAATGAGGCTACAGAAAAAAAGGTTGTTATGCGTTTCTTATAGCCTAGAGCCATGGTACAAGTAGGTTGCACCGCTCGGTGCGCGGTCGGTACGGGATTTACACTATCCTCGGGCCTTCGGCCCTCGGTTGTGTAAATCCCATACCGACCTCCACCTCGTGATGTAACCTATACTTATACACCGCCTAGGAGGTGAATATTTTTTGCCCGTGGCCTAGAATTACGATCTGTAGCTAAGCGAAGCGTCGACCAATGAGGCTACAGAAAAAAAGGTTGTTATGCGTTTCTTATAGCCTAGAGCCATGGTACAAGTCGGTTGCACCGCTCGGTGCGCGGTCGGTACGGGATTTACACTATCCTCGGGCCTTCGGCCCTCGGTTGTGTAAATCCCATACCGACCTCCACCTCGTGATGTAACCTATACATAGCTTACACTATGACGTGGAGGTTGATATGGGATTTACAAACCGAGGGCTGAAGGCCCGTGGATAGTGTAAATTGTGTACCGATTGAACGAAGTGAACCAACTGACTTATACCATGGTTCGTTCAAACCGTCCAATCAGATTTCTCAATTCGGGGTAAATAAATCACTTATACACCGCCTAGGAGGTGAATATTTTTTGCCCGTGGCCTAGAATTACGATCTGTAGCTAAGCGAAGCGGCGACCAATGAGGCTACAGAAAAAATGGTTGTTATGCGTTTCTTATAGCCTAGAGCCATGGTACAAGTCGGTTGCACCGCTCGGTGCGCGGTCGGTACGGGATTTACACTATCCTCGGGCCTTCGGCCCTCGGTTGTGTAAATCCCATACCGACCTCCACCTCGTGATGTAACCTATACATATCGCCCTCAATCTAATGGCTTAGATGAGAGGTTCAACCAAACTTTGCAGCGGCAGTTGTTAAAATACATTGATGATAAACAAGATGATTGGGATTTGTATCTTAATGCTATTTTGTTTTCGTATCGAGAGTCTCAACAAGCTAGCACTAAGTACTCTCCTTTCTATTTAATGTATGGTCGACAGGCACGGCTTCCAATAGAATTTCAGAAACAGAATGATGATGGTAATGATACTGATATTGAAACAGACAATTCCATAGGTAATATAAGCACATGTGAAGTCCAGTAATCTCATTTTCCCTATAGTTGATAGTGTAGATATAGAAGAGAGAACTAGAATGATGGTTGAATTACGTAAGAAGACTCGTTAACATTGAAAAGGCACAGGAAAAACAAAATGTATTATGATGAAAAGCATTGTAAAGATAAAGAGATGTTCAAGGTAATTTCTAAGCATAATTTTTATGCTGGTTTTTTAATCACTGATTTTGGCTTGTTGTTTTGAGGTCGATGCACTAGTCCTTTTAAAAAATAGTAAAAAGCCATCCAGAAAGGGATCAAGCTGGAACCAAACTGGACAGGACCGTACATGATTCATGAAGCTAAAGGAAAAGGAACATAGGTAAGCTATAATGTGCTTTTTAAAAAAATTATATATATTTTTTTATTGTTGTTATTACGTGATGTACAGGTTGGCAACTGTGACTGTGGCCTATTTGCAATTGCTTTTGCTACAGCAGTCGCATATGGTAAGGATCCGAGTCAGTGTAATTTTGATCAAGCAAAGATGAGGGAGCATTTATATAAATGCTTTTCTGGGAGAAAATTACTCCCATTTCCAGAGAACATAGCAATATTGATTAAAAACAACATCCAGAGTTCAACTGATGACATTGCAGTACACTGCTATTGCAGAATGCCTGAACTTAAGGATGTTCCAATGATTGAATGCAGCAGTTGCTTCAAATGGTTTCATGTAGCATGCTGCCATGATTCCATAACTGATGAACAATTAAAGGAATTGGACACTATGTGGTGTTGTCAAGTGTGTCAGTAAACTTTATTTTTAATGATTCATGTATTTGATGTTATCATACTTTTTTGTATAAATGCATTGTAAAAAATGCATTAAGTAGAGGATTTATAATTAAATCAAAGTTGGTACAATAATTGGGTGATATATAAAGTAACTAGCAAAATAAATGAATAAATTAATGAGACCATAAAAATCAACGAGCAATGCAACACAGCCCAAGAGGGCCAAAGCACTTGCCTACTGCATTGTGGCTACTGTAGAAATAATTATTCACTAGATTTCTTGGCTAGACAACTCCTCAAAGAGAGGGAGCTTGAGCCATTCATTTATTGCAATGCCTAAATGGTCACGAGTTGTCTTTTTATATTATTATATTATTGCAGGACATGAATCTCAGCATATATAATGGGCAGGGTTTCATATAGAGTGGGATGCCTTGTAATTTATCCCCTCCAGAGAAACTTTCCTCCCCCAGAAAAAATTATTCCCTCCCCAATTGCTCAATTTCAACTGAGACTGTCTTGATAAAGTTTTTTGTTGTTCCTCTGATAAAATTCTGTTAATGCTAAATTTTTTCTTAGGAATCACACAAGCTATTCAGTGTAGTTTTAATTTTGGGTTTTTCCCCATCTCCCAGAAAATCCTGTATGAAATGCTGGTGGGGAGTGTGTTAGGCATAGATAAGGCCTGGTCAGATCCTAAATAGTAGCTAAATATAATGAGAGATTTGCTAGAATAGCTATAGCCAACTTTGTCAAGAGCTCTTAGACATTGGCAGATAAGCTATATTCCATTGAAACCATTAGTTACCTGCTAGGTTTTCATGCCCAGTATTCATACCTTGCTACAGATTATAAGAGCGACAGAATTTCCTAGAGGCGGCAAAATTTCCTAGGAAAAAATGTCGCTGACTTTACTAAGCGACACTATTTCCTAAGGAAATTTCGTCGCCGCGACAGAATTTCCGGGCGACAGTATTTACTGTGACACCGGTCCCCCATCTAATCTGAGCTTTATTTGATGCAAGTAGTTCGTTGTGTGTGTTAAGTCCTCTCCTTTTCTTCAATCAGTTACTGTAAGACCATTTATCTATTCTGAAGGGTAGCTAGACTTATGATTATGTTGTTATTAAACTTCAAGTGTGTAGAAGAAGAAGTAATGCATAAACTGAAGTTGTATTAATATAAAATCCTTTGTATTCTGCCAGGTAATAACTACACTCAAATTTTAAAGTTGAGTGGCTAATTGGTTTTGGAGTGTTAGCTATACACACTGGTAGAGAACCTTAGGCTAGAAATAACATTATACTGACATCTATCCAGTCCCTTGAGAGAAGAATAGAGAAGGATAAAGAAGGCGGAAGAGATGCTCTGATTGGAAACACTTAACAATGTTAGATGTAGTGATTACTGATGAAATGCTTTGTGAAGCTATGTTTTTTTATAAATGTATAAAATGTGGTGATCACTGATCAATATGTTTTTGTGTTTGTTTCTAGCTTAGTTCAGTAATGTAATGTCATTGTCAATATTTATTGGTTTTATTTTTAATCGTGTCCATTCTACTCTGGAGTGGTTGTCTATAGTAGCTATTCTCAGCAAATGCAGTAAGAAACTGAGCAGCAGAACTATCCCTGTATATATTAAGATGGCACACATCACACTAACTTGTCATTGTTGTATTAGTCATTGAAGAGAGTGTGCAAGTGACACCCAAGAGTAGAGGGGACCACCAGGCCAGGGGGTTAAAGTCTCCAACTCTTTGTATACCACCATTCTGTAATAGAGACTTGGCTGACTGGAGGAGTGGAGGTACTTCTGGAAAACGTTCAATGAATAGCTACCTAAACAAGATTCCCAAATTCACATCTAATAAATAATTCTTAAATATTTCTTAAGAGCTTAAGAAAGTCCTCTGCCAAAGAGGTCCTTCAGCATGTCATTCATTACAGAAATTGAAGACCACTATTTGTATGACCCACCACAACAGGTTTTAAGTCCAACATCCTTAAAATGTCTCTTGTCAGTTCCTTGATGTGTGGAGAACCTTTAACTTCAACAAAGTGATCAATTTGTGCATGTAGAGTGTCAATGCCTCTGACAACTCTGTCTCATAAAGATGTTCTCATTCAAAATTTCCCAATATACTCTAGGACCTCAAAAAGATCCCCTCCAAGCCCATAACTATAATGATCACCAGTTTGAGTGGTCACTTCCAACACAAGCATCATCATAAGATTGGTCAGAACTCAATCTGGGAACATTAATAACCATCTGTTAGGTCTTGTATGGTCACATAGGCAATCTCATATAATTATTCTGCCTTATCAAGTCGGGTTGGTTAGTCTACCCCTTAGGAGATATTAGTTCTTTAGGTTCCAGACCCTCCTGTTCTTCAAGGAATCCATAAACTCTAGTTGTACCACCCTTGGGAGTAGCCAGTTCCTTTTTGTTGTCCATGTCACAGAAACAAAGCAATGAAAATAATAATAGTTCCAAAATGTTCAAGCAGAATATATAGTAGATTATTTAAAAGAAGACATAGGTATAAATATAGTAGTAGAAATAGATGGTAGAAGTAGGTGTTAGAAGTAGATGTTGTAGAGTATAGATGTTGTAGAAATAGATATTGTAGAAGTAGATGTTGTAGGAGTTTAAGATGTTGTAGAAGTATGTTACATTGAAAAATCTTCCAAAATTCTACCTTCATGTGATATGGTGAAACTTATGCTTCACCATGCTATACTTATTGGTAAGAAAGTTAATAACAGAAATCCTTCCAATGAAGCTACTGCTATCAAGCCATCTTCTGGGAAAACATTTCCTTTCAAGTCTCTTCCTCCTTCCAAGAGAAAAGTAAAAATTTATCACCACTTTCTTCTAATGCTATTTATTCATGTAAGCTCTGTGATGAAAAGGAACACTTGCTATTTATCTGTGGGAAGTTTAAGACCAAATGATCCTGCCAGGAGAAAATTTATTGTCAAATTCTCCAAATAATGTCATGACAAGAAGATATGCAAAGGTTGTAGAAGTGCATGAGCACCATTCTTTACTTCACCTTGAAGATATATCAATGATTCAAGCCTCAATGAGCACAACAACATCCAACACGTACAGGGCCGGTCTTCCTCTGAATAAAGCTGCTCATTTTCAACTAAGTTCTAGGCTGGTGATAAGCCTTAAGTGAGCACCATTTGTTCAAGTTTCAATCAATGCCTAAGCCTAAGACATAGCTAACTTGCTACATAACTCCCACACATTCATAATATTATTTTTCATTTTATCATTAAGTCAGAGATAATTACTCCCATTCACCTCCTGCCTCACTGCCATTTATCTTAATAAACCCCTTCACAAAAATAGTCCTTTGAGCCAGTTACTAGAAGACATCTACTTCTACAATATCTACTTGTACATCTACTTCTACAATATCTACTTGTACATCTACTTCTACAATATCTACTTGTATATCTACTTCTACAATATCTACTTGTACATCTACTTCTACAATATCTACTTGTACATCTACTTCTACAATATCTACTTGTACATCTACTTCTACAATATATACTTCTACAACATCTACTTCTACAACATCTACTTCTGTTGTTAATAGCTATGCCTCTCATAAAATTTGCATTTCTATTTTAACCTTCTCTAGTTTGAAAATTCAAGAGAATGAGGTTATAATATGATAGTAATGTTAGAGCTATCATATTCAAAAACAAAGCAGATCAGTAAAAATTACTGTTGGCTCCCCAACTTTTGAATGAAATAACTCAAACAGTAATTAAAGCTGTACTTGATTACTTTTATTATATTTGCAACAGCCACAACCAGTTTTATTATGAAGCCTGTTATAATTATGAATTCTTGAAACCAGAAAAACTACTATATATATATATATATATATATATATATATATAATACTTATAGCACGAGTCAGAGTACAATATGGGAAAATATTTTACGAGCACGCAAAATATTTTCACGAGCCAAAGGCGAGTGAAAATGTGGCGTGAGAGTAAAATATCATTCCCATATTTTGTACGACGAGTGTGATAAGTGAACAATATGGGAGAATACAGAACGCTCGCGTGATGCGGAAATATTCAAGTAAAAATATCAAAGCTGCAATAAATATATATATATATATATATTTTTTTTTTAATATTGCTCATATTCCTTTAGAATACACTGTCATAATAACTATAGCTATAGACTAAATAACTACTACCCAACTTTCAAAAAACAATAACTAGTTATGGACTTCATGACCCCCAAAGCACTAAAGTAATCTCGTGTCAGCATTCTTTTCACCTAGTACATTTAGTCTGCATGCCTTAGTTTATCTTTTATTCACTAAAACTACTAGTTTTAAACTAACATCAATGTGGTCTGGTCCATATATCACTTTTTAATTGTTTGGTAAATCTTTCAAATGCCATATTTAATTGCATATTACCCCATCTTACTATTAACAACATAAGATTATAATAGAATAATCATTTAATTCGGATACATACATGCAATTACTGATTAAACCAGTAAAAATATAATTAAAATGTTCATGACTCAGTTCATACTGCAGCTTGGGCATAGCCATTTTCCTTTCAGCTCAGTCTTTGATACTTTAAGGCAATTATTTGTGTGGTACCACCTAAAACAATTGGTACACTTAACCCAGCTCTCACGGGGAAATGTTCCTTCGGGAAGTCTGCAAACACAATGAATTTCAAATGCTTCAACTGTAACTATTTTAGTAAGGGCACGTCTAACCCTCTTCACAGGAAAAAGTGTCATCTTTCCATTCTCCAAGCATTGATATAAATGCTGTCTCATTTGCTTTTGATCGTAGAACATTTTCCCAGGATCTTCTTTAAAGGAAAGAGCAGTGGCATTAGCTATGGCAAAGAGCCCACAATCTGATCCACCTGATTGAAGCTGTGTGTCCATGATATTTAGATAAATTTTAGGTTCATCACTATGGAGTAAAGTAGCTACCTGACTATTGACATGTCTCCCTGCTGAACGATACATACTATCACAAACTGACACAGTAGAATGTGAACATCCAATATTACAAATGGTTAACCAGTGTCCATTACAGTTGTTGAGGATTTGTATGATTTCATCTGGCTCCACTTTGAATGACAAAGCTACACCACAAATGACATCCTGGAAGCCTGAAATGTCAATGCAATTTTCCTTGAGTAACTGCTGAGCAGCATTGATAATGTTATCGTTCAACCAACCCAGTGGATTTTGAAGTAACACCTTGTCAGATTCAGTCAATTTCAATTGAGGAAGCCAATATTTCAAGCTTTGATTAGATTTCATATCATATTTTTCAACTTCAATAATGCTGGGCTTAGTGTCATTCACATTAGATTGTCTTTGTTCAAACATTAGCTTCTTCACAACTGTTTCACTAGTTGCCGTCAATTTAGCATGTTTTGGTGAAGTAGATTGAAACATTGATAATTTTTGCTTTTTACAAGTAGGTGGAGCAGCAACTATCAGGGAAGCATTTGAAATTTTATCAGATGCCACTAGAGGTGAGGATATTGCAGGTGTGTGAAGTTTCACTGCAGTGTCTGATGCACTGGAGCAGAGCCCCATAGCAATCTTGGTTGAAGGATGAGACCACAATTTTGGAGTTCTTGCAGAGCTCGGGGCTAATTTAGCAGAAGAAACAGGAGTAGGTGAGTCAGGTAGAGGATGAATAGGTGAGGCAGGTGGAAGATTGGGTGAAGCAGGTGGAAGATTGGGCGAGGCAGGTGGAAGAGAAATGTAAGAGTTGGATATGGTAAGAGAAGATGATTTAAGAGGAGATAAGCTTGATTGACTACGAGAATCCTTTAGTGGAGTGCTCATCTTGAAACCCTTATCATCAATAATACAATCCTCAAATAATTCACTATTGGAAAGGTTAAGTTGCTCAAGTGAGGAGGAAGCAGTAAGCTGCTCATCAATGGAAGTTCTAGTCTGGTAATAAGTTTTCAAGTGGACACCATTAACTCTGCTGATAATTTTAGTCCGATCTTCTACGAGCTCTAAAGTGTACAATCCTCTGCCTAGAAACTTTGTAATAATGTATGGACCAACCCACTTGGGATCAAATTTGCCATGAGCTCGTTTTCTTCTAAGAAAATCTTTCTTTAATACAATGGAACCAACTTTAAAAGCCTCAAGATTGCAATGTTTGCGATCATACTGTTGTTTCTGCCTAGCTTGAGCTATGACAATGTTGGCTTTAACATTTTCTAACTGCTTTTTACGGGCTTCAGTAAACTGAGAGTGAGATTTATTCAAACAGTCATCAAGATTTTCCTCAGAACATTGCTTTGTGGTACTGATGAAGTCAACTGGTAATACTGCCCTACGATAAAACATTACTTAAAATGGAGAATACTTGCTTGATTCATGTATAGAAGTATTGTAGGCGAATACACATGTATCCAGATAGTCTTGCCAAACTTCTTTCTTTTCCCCAACAAATTTGATCAGCATATTCTGGATTGTCTGATTGAATCTCTCAACAAGTCCATTAGCCTATACAAAAGGGGTAATGATTATGAAAATGTATGCAAAAGTACCAATAATCACAATAATATTTTTTTTGAAAAATTTAAGCTACACCATGTAGTACGTCATTAAAACAGAGTGTTTGATTTTTTTCTTTGAGAGCATTGCATGGCATTGACAAGTAAAGTAAGACTAAAAAAAATCAAATAATATTTTAATAGGTCAACAACTATTAATAAGTACAGTATCCTCGAGTAAAATTAATCAATTTTATAAGTAAAATAAATATTTTATAACCATATTCTATAACTATTACATGACATTACGAGTATCTTACAAAAAGCTCTATTAAAATGAAGAATAAATGCTACTGAAAATATAGTTCTGTGCCAAATTTACTGATGAACAGCCAATGAAGTAAAAAGATAAAAGCAGATCTTAAAAGATTACATTCAACTAAGCAAAAAGAAGGGGAAAATCGCTTCTATCATACTTTCCAATTCTATCACTAACTTGGTGTCAAATTGAACGGTTGCATGACTTCAAGTGACAGCCTATATCAATACTCCATGATATTATTGTTTAACTTTATCGTGAAGGAATTAATTGGCGATTGAGAGAAGCGAGCGAGACACTATCAGGGGTAACACAATAGAAAATCGGGGATGTTAATGCATATATATAATATGTCTGTACGTATATATGTCATATTGAACTTTGACCCTCGCATTTTGGTGTTTGCTAGATGGACGACCCCATCCCCGTTCTCCACTAAATTGAATCTTTTGGTTTATCAATCTTTGCCTAATTCCACTGAAATTGAATTGCTTTGAATTCTTTTTTGCGGGTGCAGTTAAAACGTACAAACTTATCCCCGCTCATATTCTATTCGAATGAGTGGCGGTTGTTAGCTAATGCACTTTTGTCATGGTTTGCAACAGTGTAGCCTCTTACTTGGACAGCCATTGTCTAATAGTCTGACCACGAACGAGAGCCTTGTGTTTGTATGTCCAGTGGACAAGTGTGTGTGAATGTTTTGTGCACTTGAGTTACTGCTTAACTTAATAATATCACAGTAAATGTTTAATAACAAATATATATTAGCTGGCTTTACATAGCTATTCTGACTACTAAAACAGTAAGAATGTATTACTGAAGCGTTACCACTCGCAGAGTGGCAGCTTGATGTGCGAAGGACCACCACAGAACACAGCTAGAAATGCCACTTTCCGTGGACCAGGTTCTGGCTGCGCTGCAGTAAGAACAGGGCCAGAGATATTATCTAACCAGAGGATGATATGGGGTTGTCAGTCGGTGGTCAATGCCCAATAATGTCATCAGCTCATAATCCAGACCATTTCGAAATTCTCCACCCTGATCAGACGTGATAACACTTGGTATTCCAAATACCATAAATACCTATTATTGTGATAAATTGTATACAAATAAAAGACTGGTACAAATAAAAGACTGGTAATTCACCTTAAAGAGAGCAGCAGATACTCCAGAAGCGAGCTTATCTTCCATCGGAATTGCCAGAACATACTTGCTAAAATAGTCACTTATTGTAAGTATGTACTTATTACCCGAGTAGAAGGAACAAGTGGCCCAATAAAATCAATACCGATGTGATGCCAAGGCGACACTACAGGAACTGGACTAAGCTCTGGAGCAGCAGTGCTGATTTTTCGGTTCGTTTTTTGACATACATCACATGTCTCAATGTACACATAATTTTACTAATAAATAGCCAGTATTAATTTACATTTGTGCTACTTACCACAGAATATACTTGTTTTGCCACGCCAGGCCACATGAATCTTTCAGTAACTCGAGCCAGAGTCCTTTTGCTACCAAGGTGACCAGATGTTGGTGCAGCATGACAGGATTTAATTATTTGTTCTCGCTCCTTTAGGTCCAAAATAAATCTTACCTAAAAATATGACAAGTACTTTACTTTGTGTACGATTCACATGCACCGTCTGTACACTTGCTTGTTACAGTTCTACTTTAAAATGTAGCTGAATAATACTTACTCTTTTTCCATCTTTCTTCTTGTAGTACAATACTCCATCAATAATATCCAATGTATTAGCCTTCTTTCTTATCACCCTCTTTTCGTTCTTGTAGCTCCTTCAGGGTATACACCCCGAGTCAATTTGACATAAGCCTTTTCTATAAGCTTCAATTCTTCACTGTCTTCGCTCATTTTCAATAAAAATCTGGCTCACCGAATGTCCAAATCAGACACGTGGAGGGGATCGTTTGTGGCAGGGTGGGACCGAGTAAAGCAACCACGCATGGTCCGATCCGCGGGGGACCAACTGTAGCGGGGGACCATGCGCGGCGTGACACCACGTGTCCCCGCCTCTTTCCCAACCAATACGTAGGCAAGAGGTCGTAAATGCTGCCGTATAGTCAAACTTAGACCCTTCTTTGATACTGTCTTGCCCACGAGACAGTATCGCCAATGTAAACCCTGATTGTAAAGGAATAACAAGATTAACAAATAAGAAATAGTGAAATACCAATGTAGTTAAAGAAGATACAAAGTTCTGATATAGATGAGCTGCAAGTGAAGCATACAAGTAGTGAAATGAGTGAAAGGTTAATTAATGAAACAAAACTAAAATGTCATAGCAATATAAACAAGTTTTGAAGAACGGGCGAACATCGACGAACTTCAACGAATGACGAACATCGACGAACTTCAACAATAACGCAATGTGCATGGGGCGAAGACTCAAGCCTGAACATATGTAGTGTATCAATAATTTTTTTACTTTAGGCCCTATCAAAATAATTTCTTGTTTATCAGCATCCCCTCCCTCTCCAATTTTTGACTCAAGAGAAGAAATTTATTTAATTTACTGCGCATGATTAAGGTGTGCTCTAACTAGAATATTAGTGTGCACCAATTAGAAAAGCATGGCGTTTGTCATAGAGTTCAGATCAGAAATGGTGCCCAGATTCTGAAACCCTGGTATGGATGCAGTGTAGCAGAGGGGATGCAGCATAGCTGATCTTTATACTAGCTATAGCTCAGGACAGCTGGATGAATTTTCTACCATGGGAGGGTTTTTGCTGGTCTTAAGGGAAGTGCTTTTCAGAGTTCATCGCCTATTTGCCATGCTACTGAACTGTGCAAGATTTTGGAAACCGAAAACACAAATCCCATCCTATTGCTCTACACAGATGGTGGTCCAGACCATCGCAGTAACTACCCTTCTGTTCAAATTGCAATGATCTGCTTGTTCCTTCATTTGGATTTGGATTTTCTTTGTGCTATCAGAACTCCACCTTACAATATCTGGAAAATCCAGCGAGCGAATTATGTCTCTTCTTAATCTGGCACTACAGGGAGCTGGCGTGGCTAGAAGAGCAACGTGTGGCAAACGCTTCCCAGCCAAATGAACACGGCAGTTTAAACCAAAGGACTAAAAAACAACTGTCATATTATACCATTTTTTTCTTTTCCCAGACACATCTGGTTGTGATTTCACTTAAAAAAAAAGTAATTTTGAAACTTAAAAAAAAAAAAAAAAAAAAACCCACCCTCTCCAATGAAATTTTCGGATGATAAACAAGAAATTATTTTGATAGGGCCTTAACTGTTTTCAGCTTCATCACATGGGGGGGGAGGGGGAATTGAGGTAAGAAAGTATTTCTAAAGAATAATGGTCACACAGAATAATGAGATTGCTTCTGAAGTGTTTTTGTTTGTGCACAGGTCGCTGCCCTTGGTTAAGCACATCACTAGTAGTATGAGTAACGTAATTGAAATAGCACGAGGTGAAGCCTAGTGCTATTTCAATTACTTTAGGGGTGCTATTGATCCGGTTACCCGTGCTATCACTCGCTAATGGTAGGCCAGTTTTTTTTTTGTTGTTGTTTTTAATCATTCCACACTGTGTCGTTCACTCGCTATCTCCGCATTCAGGATTGGCTTCCTATAGAAATTTGTTTTCAACTCCTCTTAATCTGTTGAAAAACGTTCCGTCCAATACGGGTAGGACTGGATTGTCTCCAACTAGAAACTACTGGAATGGTACATTCGTTTCCAAGGTTAACGCTGCACGCGTGCGCACTTACCCGTACTCTTTCACATAGCTGCGGTGGTATTTCATTTAGTTTCCACGCTAGTCCACTATAGATATATAGGAGATTGTTTGCGGCATATGGACTCCAACGCAACTCGTCTCTGACAATGGGCCACAGTTGAAGTCTGAGGAATTTTATAGCTAGTTTCCTAAAGAGCAATGGAGTGAAACACATCTGCTCAGCGCCATATCACCCATCATCTAATGGTGGTGCAGCAGAATGTTTTGTACAGGTTTTAAAGAGGGCCATGAAGACAAGTGAAAGGTAAAACACTTCATTTGACCATTGAATAGTTTTCTTCTATCATATCGAAGTACTCCACGTTCAACCACCAACGTTGCACCATGCTCTTTGTTCTTAGGCAGACAAGTCAGAACAAGACTTGATCTTCTGCGTCCCAACATGGAGGAGCGAGTGATGGAGAAGCAGGCAGATCAGAGGTGCAACATGACAGCCATGCCAAGCATCGTGAGTTATTCCTGGGTCAGAGAGTTATGGTATGCAGCATTCAAGCTGGAGGGCCATGGGTACCTGGTACAGTTGTCGAGCGCACTGGACCCCTGTCATATGTAGTACAAGTAGCTAGGAAAGCTTTCGAAGCGCCATACTGATCATATTCAGGAAGTGGAAGACACTCCATAACCAGGTGAAGCTGCGGAAGAACAGACACAGAGACAGGACCTTAACATGCCACAGTTTCAAGAGCCAAAGGAACCATATTCTAGAGAGGAGATGACAGAGGAACCTATTACTCAACCACCAGAACCTGGCAGTGACCTGCTGTACATCTGAGCCACCACCCTCAAATTCTGCTCACCGGTACCCATTATGAGATCAAGACAAACATCACCATTTTAAAAGAGGGAGCATCTTGTTAGTGAGGGAGGAGTGTGACATATTTGAACTTTGAACTCGTAATTCATTGAACACGTAATTATTATGTCAGCCGGCTCATTCATTGATCCATTGTTTGTGTGTCATTGGCGCTGCCTTTTAACGATTCCAATTTGCAATTGCCATCGCTAGCTAAAAGAACCCCTTACACAACAAGTAGATGGGGCTATAGCTCCTGAAGACTCAATTGCCACCGGTTGGAATTGGTAATTAGGGGTCAAATGCAAATATTTCCCAGACTTCCCGTCTTCTGAAAAAGCTCCCACACAACAAAAATAGTTGAAAGATTTTAGGGAGGTTGGGAACTTTGCATAAAATAGAGTTGACAGTAAATAAAAGTGTAGGTTTGGCATGTATTTGTTGGTTATGGTAAATCCTGTTCATAGGACAAGGGTAATCACCTCATATATAAGCAACCCCTTGAGCAAAGAAGCGACTTTGATTGCTTCTTGTGCAATTCCGAAGTCAATTGAGAAGTTGCTGATTAGCTACTCGGCTATACTCTCGCCAGCAACTGCTGACAGCTCCTGGTGTTTATGTGGAATATTTGTTTCTGCATCATAAAGGAAAGTTACATGTTAGGCTTGTGGTGAACTAATTCTGTGCAGCAACATGTCTGTCCCACCCACTACAGTGTATCAATTTTTCAAAAAGTTGTTAGACAAATACAATAAATGCTTATACTTTAATAAACTTTTTAATAAAACATCCAGAAAAAAACAACAACAGGAAACCAACACATTCTTTGTGATACAAAAAGGTAACTGTCTATATTCTAGTAATAAAACAATCTATAAAAGGAAGGGGAAAAAACAGTACACTTTGTGATACAAAAAAGTAACTCTTTATCGTTTCTGGTTATAAAAGAAGAAAAAAACAGGACACTAAAACATTCTTTGTATTAGTCACTATATCTATTTGTTATAGTTTGCAAATGGATACCTTCCTTTGGTTGTTGTTTGGAAATTTTTCGTAGATAAATATAAAAGAAAAAAACAACCAGTAAGATAATAGCAGTAAAGCAAACAATGAGGAGTACCAGAGCTACAGAGAAAGCCACAGTTGTTATATTAACTCTTGCCACTTCTGTTGCACCTTCTGTAAATACTGAAGATGGTTCAGCAATATTAGTTGTGGATAATGACAATAAGGTACCAGCAGTGGTAGATCTTGTATCCAACTGAGTTGTACCAAGACTGTCTACATCAATTTTTGTTGACGTCAATGAATTGTAGCCATAAGAAGTCGTGAGAAGTGTTTCAGAAATGTCCAGCTGCAAAGATTCTGTTGCTCTCATGTGTGGAGTCAATGGTGATGATGTTATGCCTTCTGTATATACTGAAGATGATTCAGCAATATCACTTGTAAAGGAAGGTATAATACCAGCAGTGGTAGCTTTTATAGCATCCAACTGAGTTGTACCAAGACTAGATACCCCAATTCTAGTCGACATCAACGAATCGTAGCCATAAGAAGTCGTGAGAAGTGTTTCAGAAATGTCCAGCTGCAAAGATTCTGATGCTCTCATGTGTGGAGTCAATGGTGATGATGTTATGCCTTCTGTATATACTGAAGAT
>WLWD01004291.1_pt1 | contig 30572 bp, 38 predicted proteins | sample 6712731 | NCBI WGS metagenome assembly WLWD01 (sample SAMN12718690, study PRJNA576275) | sponge metagenome | isolation source: marine sponge | host: Mycale hentscheli | place: New Zealand: South Island, Marlborough, Capsize Point | collected 2014-11-01
CCCTGCTCTGTTTCCCTCTCTCTCTCTGTCTCATCCTTCTCCCTGCTCTGTTTCCCTCTCTCTGTGTCTCATCCTTCTCCCTGCTCTGTTTCCCTCTCTCTGTGTGTCTCATCCTTCTCCCTGCTCTGTTTCCCTCTCTCTCTGTCTCATCCTTCTCCCTGCTCTGTTTCCCTCTCTCTGTGTCTCATCCTTCTCCCTGCTCTGTTTCCCTCTCTCTCTGTCTCATCCTTCTCCCTGCTCTGTTTCCCTCTCTCTGTGTCTCATCCTTCTCCCTGCTCTGTTTCCCTCTCTCTGTGTCTCATCCTTCTCCCTGCTCTGTTTCCCTCTCTCTGTGTCTCATCCTTCTCCCTGCTCTGTTTCCCTCTCTCTGTGTCTCATCCTTCTCCCTGCTCTGTTTCCCTCTCTCTGTGTCTCATCCTTCTCCCTGCTCTGTTTCCCTCTCTCTCTGTCTCTTCCTTCTCCCTGCTCTGTTTCCATTCTCTCTGTGTCTCTCCGTCTCCCTGCTCTTTTCCTCGCTTCTGTTCTCATCCGTCTCCCTCTCTGTTTCCCTCTCTCTGTGTCTCATCCTTCTCCCTGCTCTTTTTCCCTCTCTCTGGTCTCATCCTCTTCCCTGCTCTGTTTCCCTCTCTCTGTGTCTCATCCTTCTCCCTGCTCTGTTTCCCTCTCTCTGTGTGTCTCATCCTTCTCCCTGCTCTGTTTCCCTCTCTCTCTGTCTCATCCTTCTCCCTGCTCTGTTTCCCTCTCTCTGTGTCTCATCCTTCTCCCTGCTCTGTTTCCCTCTCTCTGTGTCTCATCCTTCTCCCTGCTCTGTTTCCCTCTCTCTGTGTCTCATCCTTCTCCCTGCTCTGTTTCCCTCTCTCTGTGTCTCATCCTTCTCCCTGCTCTGTTTCCCTCTCTCTGTGTCTCATCCTTCTCCCTGCTCTGTTTCCCTCTTTCTCTCTGTCTCTGTCTCATCCTTTTCCCTGCTCTGTTCCTCCTTCATATCACATTTCTCTCCACGCCTCTCCCTACTCCAGACAGGACGTGCCTCTATAGAGATGGCCCCGCCTCCACACAGCGGATCTGCCACGATGTCTCCACTTCTAACTCGAGCCATCCTAGGAATACAGAGAGTGTATGGTGTAAACCACACCCACCAGTCATTAGCCCCTCCTACCTTAACAGAGCGTACGCTATAGTAGGCCGTAAGGAGGTTGGGCCAAAATGGGTAATGTTTCTCTTGAACTTGGCCTCTCGGTTAAGAGCCACACCCACTTCCATGTGGTCTCCAGAGATACGTAGCAGCACTTCCAAGTCAGAATCTTTCATTTTCACTTTCCAGCCGAACTTCTCCACAAGCCCCGCCCCCAATGCTCCGGCTGCCTCGTTAGAGGAGAACACATGTTTGCGACCACCTCTAACACATGTCACTCTGAAAGTGATGGGATCTGCCCCTTCCCCGCCTTCATCAATGCCCGGAAGGGAGAGAACAGCATGGCGATAGAAAGACCACACCTTCAGAGGGACCTCCCAACAAAGACCTTCATCAGACGATGGCAACTGATGCAGTCTCTCTATCACTGAGACCTGGTGCATGAAACAAGTCGTACATGATAGTAACCATGGTGACACTTTATGCTTGTAACATGCACGGTCATAACCATGGTGACACTTCATGCATACATGATTGTAGTTGTAACCATATCAGTAAAAAAACAACAAAACAACAATATACTCATCACCTAACCAGAAGTGAATTATGGTACGTGAAACTGAGTGATAATTTGTTACAATCAAAGAAAAGGTGACAGAATTGCTAGATAAAACCCACTACTTGAATAACCAGCAAGAACTGAGTCACTACTTAGTGTTGACATGTGTTAGATCATGCTATACCTCCTGACTCACTTCATCCTCACAGAACTCCGCCCTCTCAGTCACCATGACCCAGAAGTTATCCACAGATCTCAGCACGTCCACCTACACAGTGAGAGGACGAGATATGAACCAACTATGTCAGTTGCCTTAGGCACTTGTTGAAATTATTTTAATCACCAGTCATAAGTAATGAAGATTCGACTTTAGTGAAATATCTCAACCACATTTAGTAGAATAGAGTTTATAATGCTTCTATTGAGACCCTACACCAAGAGCTCTATCAACCCCTTTATCAACCATGAAGCTAAGAGCAGGACTGATGACTGAAAACTCTGCATTAAGGGTAACTTACTGGATTACGGTAAATGTTAATTGTTGCTTCTGTTTACGGCAGTTATAATACCTCTCCAGTCTTCCAATAATGCTGGCTAATAACTGGTAAAGGGTCTACTTCTAATAAAACTATTTCAGCTGTAGTTGTTACAAACTGTACGAGATAGAACAGTCAACTGCCAGTTTAAATACTATGCTAAGACTGCACTCCTACCTTTAGTAATTCTTCCACAGTATTTAAGTTAAATATTATTCGACCTCGTGAAGTCCGGGCTGGTCTCCCAAGCAATTCCTGCAGCTCTTCACTAGCTCCCACCTCTAGTCCTGTAGGAACTGAGGCTTTTATCTGACACAGTCGACCAGATTCTGATGGTGAAATCTCTGTTTCAGTAGCCATTCTTACTGGGTAATTGGTAAAGTATCACCATTAGTTTCTGAGTGACCCGATTCTGGAAGGCGTGGTTTGACACGGAGAAGGCGGTGCAGACCCGCCCACGTGCCTGAGAGGAGCTGAAGCATTTTTGTGCATACAATATGGATGATGGTAGAGTTGCTGTAGAGCAGATAGTGAAGTGTGTGTTGCAAGATGAGGAAGGCTCTGAAAACAGACTGGTGAAACTTGTGGAGTGCTTGGAGGTGAAAGTGCAAGAAATACTTTTAACTTTTAGTGATTGAACTTCCCTTGCTAGGAGAGTGAGGATTTAGAAGTGACCAAAGAAGCTGTGAGAGGTGTGGTCAAGTGCTTCAAATACCTCCTGGACAAAGACAGTAGCTGGCTCCATTCAACGTCCAAGACCAAAGCTGGTAGTCATAGCGATGTGGTTGCTAGGTACCACAGTTGGATGAAAGACCTGTATGGTCAGTGTCGAGATCAAGTTCTCTGTCTGGTCCTTCATCCACGACGAGAAGTAGCAGTGAGTCATATAGAATTGGGTGTGTCAGGAACGAAATACGATGGTGTGGGTGTGGTTATCAATTATTGAGTTGTGGTCGTGAGTCAAGAAGGTGTGGTCATGAATCTTAGAGGAGGGTGTGATGATGAATACAGGGTCCATGTGGTGCGGAGGAGTACATGACCTTATCATTTACTTGATTTGCAGGAGGAGGCTATTAATGCTATCTTTGAGTTCTTGCGCAGTGAGGGGTGTGGTCACCAGAAGTTGCAGTCATCCTATCAATTTCCCAACGGATTGCTGTATGATGTGATGTCAGTCATACTGAACAAGTCTGGAGGAGATGCTACGCCTCTCTTGAGCTGCTGTCAATCATGGTTGCAATACCACGATGTCCTGTATCACTGGCTCAAAAACATAGCGTGAGGGAGGGAGGGGTCAAGGAGTGGGCGTGGCATGAACATGATGTGATCGAGGGAGGAGAGATTGAGGTGTGGGTGTGGCATAGTGGTGTGGGGGCGTCTTGCAAGTCAGACCTATTACTTAATCTCTCCGTTCGGAAGGGTTTGGTCAATTGCCCACATCAGCAATGTTGTGCTAATTGCTGGTTCATTAATATCATTTGTTTGCACGGGTATAGCTTAACCAACCTCCCATCAACAAAATGTACTGAAATACTTGCAAAGTAATCTGCCCACACTATTTTAGTTGAAACCACACCCTTCCCTTAAGTTACACTTTAATATGTTCCCCCCAGAATCTGGGAGAACAGAATGAGTTGAGTGGTGGGACATTTCCAAGTGATTAGGTAAAGGGTCTGGCTTGTGAGACTAGTGTGGGGGAGGGATGGACTGAATTTAGGTAGGTGGGACATAAATTATATAGTCATGTTTGCCTGAGGTGATAGATGCATCCTTGTGTGTATGCTTTAGGAGTTTGGTTGCTGAAAAGGTCAATTCAAAGGTGAGGTTAAAGAGTTTCTGTTGGTTACACGTCATCCTCCGTGTTATTGTAGGTGGAGTGTGTGTCTCGCCACGATGTGTTTGTCCCTAATGTGTATGCCTCCCTCTCTCTTGTTTCCATGCCAACATCAAACGAAGAACTAGATTCATTTCTGGCAGGTGATCCTCCATCTAGTCATTGTCAACAACGGGATGAAGAAGAACTTGATGAGGAAGAGAAACAAAAGCCAGTGAAGAAAAAGAAAAAGAATAGGAGTGTGTTAAAAGGAGAGGCCATGACTAAGGTTGAGGTAGGTGGTGAAGGATACAAAGTTAAGAACATTGATATTGGAAAGTGTTTGTGTCTATAGAAATACAAGAAGAAGTTTAGTGATGCCTGGCTTACCTTCCTGAGACTACCAGTGAGTTTAGTGTGAATGGAACCTGCCAGTGTGTGTGTGTGAGTGAGTGTTTGTGTGTGTGTGAGTGAGTGAGTGAGTGTTTGTGTGTGTGTGTGAGTGTGTGAGTGTGTGTGTGTTTGTGTGTGAGTGAGTGTGTGAGTGTGTGTGTGAGTGTGTGTGTGTGTTTGTGTGTGTGTGAGTGAGTGAGTGTTTGTGTGTGTGTGTGTGTGTGTGAGTGAGTGTGTGTGTGAGTGAGTGAGTGAGTGTTTGTGTGTGAGTGTGTGTGTGTGTGTGTGTGTGTGTGTAGCTGTCACCACGTATACTGAGAGATGTGCTGGTTCAGTTACACTTGTCTGTCATGCCTCACCTTATTGAACCTCGACTACTGCTAGACTTCCTCACGTCGGCCTATGATCAAGGGGGAGTGGTCAGTCTTTTATCGCTTAATGGTCTTTTCATTTTAATGAACAACTACCATTTGTGAGTTTGTGTATGAGCTCCCTCTAGATCTCTTGTTGGTTAATTACTGATCTAATTGCAGGGACTACCCCTTGTTCTATCTTAAGCTGTATCAGTTGCTCACCGTGTCTGTTCTCCATGTTAAATACACTCCTCGATTCCTACTTCTTCTCGACACATTTCTGTCCTCCATGTAAGCTTCTTTTATAACCTCCACTTACAGTGTGTCCCTTACCGAATCATTACATGTGATGTGTAGGCTCCTCCCACTTTACCTAGTGGCGGCGTTCATGAAGAAACTCAGTCGACTTGCTCTCTCAGCTCCTACTCAATGTAAGCCAGTCACTGTGAAATATGTGGCCACACTGAGCATGCTCAGTATGGATGCACATCGCTATTGATGCACATTGCTAGTGCTGCGGTCGTGCACCAGTGGTTTGTAAGCCTGCCTATAGTTGTAATTCATAGAGTGAGGTTATGTATGAACACCTTTAAATTAGAGTTTGCATATGCCACTGCTAATAGACCTGTTCCAAAAACTAACTTCTCTCTTTCAGAAACATTTCTTTACAACAACAAATGAAAGGGGCAACCATTTATTATGACTAGCTTACAGAATGTGTTAGACTCCGAATGCTCAACTTCAATAGAATAGAATAGAATAGAATAGAATAGAGAGTGTAAGTGATCAGGCAACTCGTGATTCTTTAAAATCAATCGATCAGCCTGAGCAGTAAGTATGTCACTGTATGCCAGAACGGGGAATAACTGAACAAAGAAAAGAATTAGGTATAACTGGCCGTTTTTTCCCCCAAGATTTTTTTATATACATTTTTTTGTTTTGACAATTTCTTTTCTTTTGCTTGCAGCTGTTGTTGCCATAGCAATGCTGGTGATGAATCTCCTCAAAAGGCATCCTAATTGCAGAGTTCTCATCCATAGACCAAACCAGGAGGAGTTCACGTTCACCTCTGACCCCTATGACCTCGATGAACCTGATCCAGCTAAGGCCCATGCATTAGACAGTTGCCTATGGGAACTTAAGGTAAAGGGTTGACATTACAATATGTTTTAATGTAGTCTAAACTGGTACAAGTAGTCATTAGCACTAATACATAACTTTGTGTTGGTGTGCATTATGTAGACTCTCCAATTCCACTACAATCCAGGGGTCAGTATGAAGATAGAGAAACTGTTAGTAGCAGAGAACATCCTGAGTCAGCAAGAGAATTCTCTAGCCAGACACTTCAATGACAGCTCCAAGAAAGAACAGGTACTGGCAAGTGCCTGCTGGTACATTGGTATAAATACAGTGGAACCTCTGATAGTGAACTGTCAGCTTCCCCCTCCAACAGAAAAAGTATTGCTTATCACCTCTTAAAGCAAACAACCTCCTATTAGTGAAGTGAATGCCCTGGTCCTAAGTTGGAAGTTTTACTGAAGCAGGTGACAGACGTGTAATGTAGTGAGTGGTACATAGCAAGTGACTTAGTTGTAGAAGAGACGGTTACATGTGACCATAGCCAATTTGAAGTTTTAGTACCGCATGATATAAATACTAACTTGTAGTTGTGTTGCTCTAAGACAGTTCTATTGGTTCAAGTTTAGTGCACTTCAGAGTGTGTAACGATGCCAGCTGTATCACATGTGACAGGCTGTACCACATGTGATGGTGAATACTTGTGTGTTGTAGGTATCATTTGATGATGACAGTGAGGCAGCTCTTCAATACAAGGACCCATCGTCTCTATGGCAATGACCTGGGAACTTGTGTGTGTGTTTATTTCACATCTCTTATTATATTTTAAAATAAATTCATTGCTACAGCAGTGGAAGGGAGGGAGGGAGGGAGGTGATACTAGTGATGGGAGGGGGAGAGGAGGTTGGGATTGTGCATATTTGCCAGTTAGCAGTGCTTCTATGAGTTACTTCTTGTTGTCCGATATCTAACACACAAACACACCCACACATTAATCATTGCAGTGGCAGACGTGACCACACTTTACCGTGTATTTCTCCCATTTCTTCTCCGGGTCATACGGCTCCCAGCGACTGGCAGGAAAGATGTGTTTGTTACGCTCATACCAGCTACGCAGGACAACCTTACCTGCATGTGACTACACAATACAGTCATGTGACTATACAATACAGACATGTGACTATACGATACAGTCGTGTGACCACACGATACAGTCGTGGGACTACAAAATACAGTCATGTGACTACAAAATACAGTCATGTGACTACACGATACAGCCATGGGACTACACAATGTGTATGTTTGTGTGTGCATGCACGTCACTTGCCATACCTCATCTTTCTCAATGCTAGCGTCCGTGGTCAGTCTGATGTCTTCATGGACGTCAAAATTGAACAATGGTCCAGACTTGCCTCGGGCTTTGTTCACAATGAAGTCATAGAATGAATGGTGCTATAACATCAACATCACAAAAAATATTTATCAGTAAACCTTTTTGAAGTTACACATTGTTCCTGATTAATGTACACACAAAGACGATATCGAAATTTTGTATTATTTGAAAAATATTAATAAATATGAACTTGAAACCTTATCCAACATGGATCGCTTACATGGCAAGAAATACGAACTTTCAATTATTGTCTTATAAGACACACACACACACACAGAGACTCACTAGCTCACCTGAGGAATGATGAGGTCTTCCTTGATATACATCAGATTATCCACAGAACAAACCCTGCATACCAACGACAGGAAATGATCAAAATAAAGCCACACCCCCACTATTTGTTATGTGTTGACCTTAGTTCGGAGAACTCCTTTCGTAATGCCTCCAGGCATTTCTGCAGGAACTGATGGATTGTGCTACCTTTCTGCATCTGTAAGATGAAAAATATCATAAAAATGGGTGTGGCCATGGAAGTGGGAAACTTACGGTGACAGATCTCCGGTGACCAGAACCATCCCAGTAGCTGTACGTAATTTGGACATCTTCATCTAATAGTTAGATGTGGCATATTGAAGACAGGCATATAAAAATCAACATACAAATTCAACTTGCGTTTGTGGTGAACTCTGATAACTCACTCTTTATCTTCTCCTGTTTCTGGACCCAGTCTTGTCTCAGTCTCTCTCTCTCCAGCCTCTCCGCCTCCTACACATCAACTAACACACGCATCGCATCACAGCGAGCCTCTGGGTCACATGACAGTCACATGACCAACTGACCTCTCTGTCTCTGTCTGGCAGGAATGAAGTGTCCACGGTAGGGTTCTTACCGAGTTTTCTCTTCTTCCTTTCCGGAGACCGAGGGACTGGAGATGCTAGTTCAGTTAATTCATATTACAAGTTCAAATAATGTCATCACAACTAAAGAATATAATAAATTTGGCCATTACTAAATTCACATACTAGCTACTATTTATTCATATACAGAATATATCCACTTAACCAACAAACAGCTGTAGAAGATTCAGAAACTGTTGTTGCAATGCATTTATTCTGATGTATTACCATATGCCTCACATGCTCATTGATCATGTGAGCAACAACAAGCCAGTTATAACATGGACCAAGTTTTAACAAGGAAGACAACAACCATATTTAGAATGGACTTCTGCCTGTGCAACACATGCCTTCCAGGCAGACAAGCTGTCAGGGGATAGCCAGTAAATTCTGGTTTGAATGGACATTTCAATATATTAAATAATGAAATAGCTTACTATCTTCATCCTCCTCCTCCTCCTCCTCATCACCTTCATTGAAGCTAAATGACAGAGTGACACAACTCTTCTTCTGTTTGCTCTTATGCTTTTTATCACTACACAAATACAATACATTCAAACGCTGCGACCTCTTCAACTCACCCCCCCTCCCTTACTCCTCAGCATGAGGTAACTGAGCTGCTATCTGTTTTTCCCTTTCTTTGACAAGAATCTCTCTCTTCTCTTTCATCTGTTCCAGAGTGACTAGTCCGACTGTGCTGGACTTTAGCTCTTCCTCCACTGCATCGTAAGTGCTGGAGAACTTGTAGTCTATACTCTCAAATTTGCTCTTCAGTTGGTGGTCCTACGATGTACAGCAAAGGGACAACTGAAACTAGCTAGACAAGAAACAAAAGCAGTCAAAGTTTACTTCAGATATTTTTTGTTTAATCTTTTCTAGCTCCTCTTTAGCTTTCTCCCTCCTCTTAAGGAGGTTGACGGCTCTGGTACCCTCTGACGCCGCACCTTTGTAGTGAGCCATGGCAAATGGACCTGGACAAGACAGAGAAGCAATTACAGATAGTTTTTTGGTACGAATCGTTTTTCAGCGATTTAGGTAAAGGACGGTTAAAATGAGCAACGATGATACAGATGGAGCAGTAAACGCAGAAGAGGATCATCCAGAAATAAAAGAATCCAAAGGGGTAAATTATAACAGTAAGGAGATTTGATATTTCCATAAAAGTGTTCCTGCTTGCAGTTCATGGCTGACTTTGCCCTACCTTCATGGTACGATAGTTTCAAGAGTATTACAGTGAAGAGGTAGTGACCATGTGATAATTAATGTGTTCATTCACGTTTCATGTAATGTGCGATTGTGTATATTTATACAGCGTAATGTTGGAGTTGCCGGAGGAATTTGTGGAATATCTGTCCAGTGATGGGTGCACTTTACCTGCCGGGTGGGTCAGTCTGGGACACAGTGGGTGTGGCTGTTGGGTGGGGCACAAGTGGGTGGGTGGGTCAGTCTGGGACATGGTGGGTGTGATTGACCAAGATACCTGTAGTGTGGTGTGTTGGCTTATTGAGGCAGCTGTGGTAAAATAGAAGTAATAGTTCACAATTTAAGCCATGCCTCAGGAAATAGTACAGTACTAGTTGGTATTGTAGTCTACATGCAACACACACATATATTATATATACTAGTATGCAATGTTTCAATAGTTCTCATCTGAAGCAGTAGTGAGTGTTCTTGTTAAAAAAAAATTAATTTTACGTTTTGACTTGTTGGTGAAATCGTCCTCAAAGTTAATGAGGTCGGGCTATAATCTGATATGTCGGTACAACAGAGAATGGTGTATATGTTGCCTCACGCTACCTCTGACTTGTGGATTTATCCTCTTCCTATAGCTGTTCTCTGCCATCTTTCCCACGACAACCACAAAGTGAGGGAGAAGACTCAGGAGAAGAATACTGGAGTGATGATGAGGCAGAAGAGGTGAAGATAAGAGGTGTGGTCTTGTAGCTTGGCAGCATGAGGGAGGGGCACGAAATCAGTTTAGCTCAAATTTTCATTTGTGTTGTATCTCTTTGTTTCGAATTTGGCATCCAGTTCAATCATTCTATAGTTTGACCTTAAACAAATTGCAACACAAACTTTATCAATTGTTTCTAGTACAGAAAAACATGCTTATAACACACTAAAAGTCCTTTGGGGGGAAAGCAGCATAGAAAATTCTATTATTTGTATTATGCATGATTGACCTTTGAACTTTGATCAGAATTCTACTGTGTGGTCAACCAGTGAGTGGTGAGGTAATTCTAGCAATGGAGAAGCCAGAAGAGTGTGCTAATTTAAACACCTCAGTTTTAATTATCAATTGGAAGGTGAAAACTTGGGAGGGAATGACACATGGATGCTGTTGCAACTATGGAAGAAGAGCATGACATAAAACCATTTTTTGCAGCTGTAAGACTTTTAAGAAACTCTTTAGTTTATAAATTTCCTTTTGGTGAGCTCATGACATGTGACTTGGAAATACTTCTACCAGGACAACTCAAAACCAGACACAGCTTTAATAAAACACTTTCCACAGCTTCATATTTTTGGTTCAGAATCTCATGACAAGCTTAGGGATGAGTGTGTGGACTGTATTTTATCACCTTCTGGTCTTCCTAAACTTATGGAATACACAGCAGCTGAGGAAACAGAGAAGCCTCGAGTTGGTAGATTCTGGTGGGAAGTTGGAAAAATTGTTCCATTCGTGAACCCAGGTTCCCAATTTTAACTAAGCTTAGGAGGTTTTTATTAACTATTCCAGCAACAAATGCTGACTCAGCATTCTTCATTAAGTTATTAGCTCATGACAATGAAGTTTAATAATGAATATTTAGTTTCAAACTTACTGACAGTTTATTAAAAGATTGTAAAAAAGCAGCTAGTTTCGCTGTAAAAAAATATTTGTATCATGCCATTCATCATTATCATTAAAAAAAAAAAAGCTGATTCAGCACTGTATTGTAATTCATTGCAATATTAAAAAAAAATTTCGCAAATGTACCCCCCCCACCCCCTCCCCTTCATAGTAAGTGTCCCTACGTGGTGCTTTCAAAAGATGGGACCTATGGATGACCCTATGGGTGGCTTGCAGATCACTTCTTCACTTTCTGTCCTTTGTTCTTCCTCACTTGGACATTTTTAATCACGTATTCCAGAAATATTATGAAAACAATACTTGTCAGCTGTAGACTGAAGGAAACAGTTCAGTAATGCTAATGCTGCAAATATATTGACTACTACTTCTATGGAAGCTGCCAGTGGTGAGATGAGAAGTTAATGGATATAAATCTTACCTGCAAGTTTGAGAGTGTTGCTTGAGGTCTGATTGCTGGGAAAGATGTTTCTACAAAATTGCATCAATTGGACAAGCAGTAATGCAGGCAAAGAAGACCAAGAGCCATACTAACACCTCTTCAACTGGGTCAGGGTGTACATCTCCACTTTGCGTCTTGTTTCCTGATTGATACGCTACACCAGCATGGTTTCTGCTGCTCATACAATGAAGTTCACCGGTTTCAGGAAAATGCTGTGCTAAGTCACAGAAAAAAATTTTCCGAATTATTTATCTCAGTTTGTCTAGTATGTGGCACGCAATGCTGACCACAAGGTCAGAACCCAGTAATGGAAGTGATACTATCCGTGGCATGGAAATGATCACAATAGTAACTCCCAACCAAGAATACCAACCAAATTCTCAGAATGACAGTTACACCCAAGGATACCGCTGCTGTGGGAAGAGTTCCAGTCTACTATCACAAGGAAGAAAGAGTGGGTATGACTGCTGTGATCTTTGATAAAATGACACAACTTCAAAGCTGAAGAACCTTCAGCTTATCTTGATATTCTTGGGAAAGATTTCTACTTCCTGGTACAGGAATGGAAATGAAGTAGCCTGTCTGATAGAATGGGGCTGGGAAAGCGTGAAGGAAGATTACTGCCTGCCTGTATGCAGACTGCTGCATTTTGAGGTGTGCATGCTGGAAACATAATGTTAAGTGCACTCCTGCATGTGGGAACTGCAGAGGATCTGGCTGCATGAACTCTGACAGTCCTTCAATGAGGAAAGTGATAAACTTTCTGATTAAAAATATTTTTATTCTATTTGTTTCTCTATTTTAGTATAACAAATATTTACAAGTCAACATAAAGTGTTTTGATCACAATTGAATGGCTAGATTTAACTAAAAAGTGCATTAAAGTTCCAATTTCTATACTTTCCCCTCAAGGGATTTATTAGGACTTTTAGTATGTTATAGAGCACATCATTCAGTACTAGAGAGTGCAAAAAAAAAAAAAAAAATGTTTGTGTTACTACTAGTTTAAGGTCAACCTCCTTATTTTATATAATGACTGGACTAATCACACTCGACTGTGCAGCACTTTTAATTCAAGAATGTTGACTAGTGGAAATTGAGTGTATGGAGTTGTAAGAAGGGAATGTTGTTTCTGTAGACACGGCCACTGTCAGAGTAAAGGTGACATTGGAAGAGTAAATTAATGCTCATAGCATGCCTATGGGCGCATTGATGTTGTAAGTCAGTCATATTTTTATGGGTGTGGCTTTATCATGCAGGCCCCGCCCTCTTTCTCTGATCTAGTAACTGCCATTTCTACTGCCATCGATTCCCTCGGTTCTTCTGGAGTGTTCCCTAAACTCAACTGGAGTGCCCCCAGGGTGAGTTGTGTGCCCCAGGGTGAGTTGTGGGTATGTGCCATGTATCCATCCATCCATGCATATGTGGGTGTGGTTTAGGATGCCACATGGGTATCTGGCACAGGCACACTGTGCTGTAGTACGCCTGCTGAGGTTATCGTGCTGCTGAAGAGTTCCGACTTTATTTCACATGACCTGTCATTAATGTGAGTGTTTGCTGACTGGTGGGTGTGGTCATAGGTGGGTCTCAGTGGTGTGAGTGTTTGCTGGGTGGTGGGTGTGGTCATGGACAGGGTCTAAGTGGTAGTGTGTGTGTGTGTGTCTCCGACCCTTTACCTACAATAGATGTAGTCGGTCATTTAGAAGGGGCCAAGATATAGCTAGACACAGATGTGTTACAACAAGACCAAGAAAATGATTAACCACTATGTACGTAACTGTCAATCTGCTTAGCAGAGGAGCATCACCCTTTGAGGGTGGCACCCTTCAAGGGTCAAGGTATGTGTGTGTGTAGTGTGAGTGTTTGCTGGCTGGTAGGCAGGACATGGGCGGGGTCTTGTTGGTAACATGGGCGGGGTCTTGTTGGTAACGGGTACTGTATGTGATGTAATAGATCAGAGATCAATGCCAATAGGACAGTCGAAGCTCCACCCCTAAAATGTACTGTAAGTAGTACCACACCCACTTTTATATTTACTTACCTCCTATGTCTGTATCATCCTTGCTAATTGCCTCGTCAATTGTTGCCATGCCTACTGGTGCCACTGATAAGTTGTGTCTGAGGGCGTGGCAGGACATCCCACCGTCTTCTGAGTTTCGGTGCTTCGTCTGTGATCGGAGATTGGTGGGCGTATGCCAGCGATCAATCCACACCCACTTCCCTTACCTCCTTCCTCTGAGGGATCAGTTGCAGGCAGAGATACAAGACTTCATGTCCAGGATACTGAGCCACACCCACCTCACACATTGTACGAGATATTAGATGAGACTAAATAGCTAGGTCTTTAGTCTTAAGTTGCTTTTTGTGTAGTGCTAGAAACTTATTTTTGGTAAGGGGTGGGTAGTGGGGACTGATACCGCCAATTTACACACTGTGCATGTGACTGCTAGATAATTCTCTAATTACGTGAATGTGGAGAAATGTTGAAATGAATCTCGCTAGTTGCTGTAAGATTGTAATTTGGTATTGTTTTGTGTGTTTGTGGAAATGAACATTTCAGCCATTTAGCCTATAACGAGCTTGTGAACTACTTTTTCAACTAGCATAAGTAAGGTACACTTATTAAAGGATAATTTAATATTCATCTGTATCGCCTCTCTGACTACCTAGTCATCTAGATGTGTTACAGATTGCGAGTAAATGAAGTGGAAAGTATCAAATCCCACCACAAGGAATAACATAGCAATTAGTGACAGGTGAATTAGTGTTGTTGTGGTGGTGGTGGTGGTGTTTCTAGGTGTTTGTGATGTCTACAGAAGGAATGAGGTAAGTGTTATTAAGAGTGTTGGTTGCTATAGTGAAGTAGTGAGTATTTGGCTCCAGGGAGATTACTTGCTGGTGGATCTCAATCCTTTCTCCCCTCCCACTGATCCTCTGCTGTTTGACTGGGAGGAGCTACGTGGGTGGGCGGGGCCATCAGAGGTTCGGTTGGTGGAGGATGGGTGTGTGCAGCCTTCACCACTGCAAGTCCACAGGCTACCTCAGGTTAGAAGGAGGGGCTGGAATTTGAGTAGTGGGTGTGGTCTCAAATCAAAATTTGTGAAATCATCAGATGGAAGAGGAAATATTGGTGTGTGGATACTTAGAGAGAGAGAGTAGGGGGAGGGGTTGGAGTTGCACATAGACAAGCGGGAATACCAGGTAGAAAGATAGAATGGGAGTTTGACCTATGCATATATACACATAATTTTTTAAATTAAATATTTTCTCTCAATTTAAAAAAAAAAGTTTTGTGGTTGTTTGGATCTTTAAATATAGCTGTGTGTGTGTGTGTGTGTGTGTGTGTGTGCAGGATTTTGTGGACCTATCAACAGGAGCTGATATTCACAAGTTCGTAGACTTGTTCTATTCAGTAAATATCAGATAATGTCCCTTGATCAATTATTATGTAATTGTCTTTCTCTTGCAGAGGAATCTTGGGAGCACCTAAACTGCATCAGATTTTATCATTTATCTCATTAAACATTAAACAAATTGATGTTGACATACAATGTATATTATTACAAGCTTGGGGTGGCTGTAACAGTGTTACTAGCTAGGGTTAAGTCATAATAATCAGGCACACTTATTTGGGCCACCTTTTAAGAGTAAAAATTAATTTATTTTTAAACTGCTTAGCTATGTGGCGTAGTTTACGTGAATGAGTAAATAGCCGCATCAAAAATGGGTTGTTGCCTTTTAGCTGCTGGTAAAGGGTTTACTACGCGAAACTAGTTTAATCGTGCGTAACTATTGTTACCCTCCCACTAGTGTTAATTGAGTGGGCAGTGGAAGTATTTGTCTCGCGAAAGTTTGGTAGCAAAAGTTATTCTGGGGTTTTGTATGGCACTACTAGTTACCTTATTTGAGTCGAGCTGTATTGATATGCACTAAATTTTGTTCTTTACGTCTAATTTATTTTAACTCCGGACTCTGCAGCGGCTGGAGAGGTAAATCCCAACCTAGAGGAACCCTCTTCTCTAGAGCTTCCAGATACAGTAGTATTTGTAAGGTGGGTGTGGCAGAATGTAAGGTGTACATGGACCGAGAGCGAGACCTAGAATGGGTAGGCAGAGGGTAAAAGCTGGTTAATACTTTAAACCCATCATTTTTCAACTAGTAATGAAAATATTGAGATATTCCTTTGGGTTCTAGTTATTGTCTATTATTTGGCAGGTTACTTGACTAGATAGGCAGTAGCCATTGATTAGTTCCTTCTTGTGTGCTGCCAGAGACCATCTCAGACATGTCAGGAGTCTTAGGATGTTGTGAACATGCATTAGTTTAACTTGTGGCCTTCTAGTTTAACCCCAGCCAGACAAAAGGTAGTGAACACATCATAGCTGAAGGAGACTAAGGCAACGATTTGATGTATTTCCCTTCCTTAATGCTATGATGACACTGTCTACAAGTTTGAAAGTGTTGTTGATTAAACAAACTTCACTGGCTTGCAACAAAGGGTTAACGAGTGTCTTCAATTGGAATGAGGGTGTGGTGTTGTAGGTCTGGTATTTAGGCCCGAAGGTGAAGTGATAGCTGTAATGGAACTGTGGGATTGTTTGTGTATGTCTTTGTATCTATTGTATCGGAAGCAATGGGTCTTGTGTATGTGTAATGAATGTATGTATGTGTGTGAGTGTATATGTTGTCATTGTTGTGTGATAGAGCTTACAGCTGCTTCATGAATGCACTAAATACCGTGGCATGTCACGACACGTGAATGAGGGCGGGTGCTTACATATGTAGGTGTGTTAGTGTGTATGCGTGCACATCCTGGTCTTATCTACTGTAATTGGGGCAGGTGTTGTTGATGCATCTTCTTGTAATTACAGATCCAATAGACTTGGAGTGTTTCTGTTCAATTGACATCTTTGCATAGTCATCATGTCAGCAGGACAGCTGTATCGGGCCCAGTTTGCATTCCAGTCCACTGGCGCCGGTGTGCTGAGCCTGGCGGTTGGGGACCAAGTAGCTCTGATATCCAAAACTGATGCCAATTGGTGGAAGGTGCGGTCAGCCAGTGGGGATGAGGGTCTGGCACCAATCAGCTACCTGGAGGCGTGTCCTGTGAGTTGATGTTGGCAGTTATATTAGCTTGTTGTGTAGAAGTAGTAAGTGTAGTAGTAGTAAGTGAAGTATTGCTGGAACAACGAGTAGATAATCTTATGAGTAATTTGTGAATGAGCACGGCTAAGCAGACACTTACTTGGAGAATACAATTAAACACTTTCATACAAGTAATATGCACTGCTGTAAATGAGTTAAAATATCAGGATTAGAATATCTCACTAGTGTTATCTCCTCCATATTTCCTCGTTAACTTTGCACCCTCAAATATACCATGCACAGTTAGCCTGTGTAAGACCCCCCCCCCCCCCCCCCCCCCCCCCCCCCACACACACACACACACACACAAACACAGGAACACATGGATGGTTATGGCCTACATTCGTTTAATTGATGGCATTTTATATTTTTATTTATTTCACGAGTGATGTTTGATACTGCCAACCATATTAACTATGGTGTATGAGCACAGAGTCATCTTTGTCAATGCTGTTGCTGGTTTAGCTGAGGAAGACCCCACTTTGCAGAATCCTGAACATGAACAGAATGAATGTGTGGTGGAATGAGTGAGGGTCTAATAGTTTAGTTAGCTGAACTAGCTATAGTAACAAAACTTTATTTCTCTTTGTGTTCAACTGCTAATACATGGGCGCTGAAACCATACACACAAATTAGTTCATCAGTATGTTTAACGCCGGTGAATGACATAGAGCGTGCCTGCGACTACACTGCACACGGTTTGAAGGCTAATAACAACATTGCATTCCTGTCAAGTGAATACTGTGGAGTCAGTATCACACTGTGCCGCTCGCTGCATGCTTGTGAGAATGTATACCGGAGTGTGCTTGTGAAATATATTGTACTCTGTTGTATAGTAAGTGATGATTATAGTACTGCTCCAGTGTACGTGGTCAACATTTAAGCAGAATTATAAGCTAGATGTACTTCGTCTGGAATATGTGAAAAGTAGGTAAGATTCTAAAATAATAATTTCAAAGAGATTTTTAAAAAGTTAGTATAATTCCTTGAACTCTCGCATTTTGCCAAAATTTTATTCACACATACACACATACATACATGCATACATACGTATATACATACATACATATTCACACACTATTATTAGAAGTAATGATCGCCGGACTCTATGTGTTGGTAATAGCATGAGACCACTAATGAATGGGGGCAGGTACTATAATATTCATCACCGTGACAACAGTGCATACGAGAGTGTGAGGTCATTGAATTCAAGTGGTAACGAAGTGAAAGTTTTACGAACTTTCTTTCTTCTTCTTTTTATGAGTGACCTATATCATCCTAGGCTACCTTAGCATGCATGTACAGCCATCCCTATAGTGTGAAGTGGGTAGAAACACTTAGATTCTCTTGTCACTCATTCTGTCTCCCACTATCCAATACCGTACCCTCATTGTACGCACTGCACAAGACCTAACAACTCAAGAGAATGGTGTTAACACTTCATTGTGTAGATCCAAGGTGTGCATAACTTCTATAGAGGTGTTCCTTTAAGACTACAGCTTGAACTGGTCTTTGATGTTGGCTGAGTTGTGTGTGTGTGTGTGTGTGTGTGTGTGTGTGCGTGATAGCGAGTGTTTGTGTGTGTGAGTGTGTTAACTGTTAACTGAATGGCTGTGAAGTTTACAACTTGTGAGTTCTTGAGTGCTCTGCTCTGTGTGTTCTATGTGTCTATCTGTGTGTGCCCAGGCATTGCTCTGTGTGAGCCCAGGCATTAGTTGTGTTTGTTGTGTTTGTTGTTGTTTGTAGGTTCGTAATGGTGGTCCTAGTAGAGGCACGTGGTATCAGAGTATTTATGACTGGACTCCTCAGACTCCTGACCAATTAGCCCTCATTAAAGGCCAGAAGGTGAGATCCTCCATTCTTGTGTTGTGTGAATGAATGCGTAGCCTAGGCTGGAGTAGATGGGCACTGAGTGGTCTCACTAGTTAACAACACAGTTGACTTTAAATATCCATCAAGACCAAGGAAGTTTTTCGTTGAACATTTCTTGCATTTTCCTCCTCCTTGTATGTACAGAGTCAGAGATGGTCGTCTGTACTATAACCACTTATCTGTACGTAGTTTCACAACTTCCTTGACCTTTCAGGAATATGTCTTAGAACTGAGTGTTAACTTGTATCTTAAAACAATTCTGGTTCATCGACAATAGTGGGCGGAGCACAGTCCATCGGCATGAGCATGTCAGTTTGGATTGCTAACTGCCGTAGTGGCACAACATGAGATTGTCAAGGAATGTATTCAGACAGTTTGTTTGTCATTCCCACGTACACTACCAGAGACTGCACCTGCCACATGTGTATCTTCCTGTGGATGGTCCAGTGCACTACCAGAGACTGCACCTGCCACATGTGTATCTTCCTGTGGATGGTCCAGTACACTACCAGAGACTGCACCTGCCCACATTTGTGTACTCCTGTGGATGGTCCAGGCACTACCAGAGACTGCACCTGCCACATGTGTATCTTCTGTGGATGGTCCAGTGCAACTACCAGCGGACTGAACCGGCCCAATGTGTATCTCCTGTGGATGGTCCAGTGCCACACCAGAGACTGCACCTGCCACATGTGTACTTCCTGTGGATGGTCCAGTGCAACTACCAGAGATGCACCTGCCAAATGTGTATCTTCCTGTGGATGGTCCAGTACACTACCAGAGAACTGCCACTGCCACATGTGTATCTCCTTGGCTGGTCCAGTTGCACTACCGAGACTGCACCTTGCCCCACATGTGTATCTAGTGGATGTCTCCAGTGGGGGCACTACCAGAGAGCACCTGCCACAGTGTATCCTTCCCGTGGATGTCCAGTGCACTACAAGACTGCCACCTGCACATGGGTATCTTCTGTGGATGTCCAGTGCACTACCAGAGACTGCACCTGCCACTGTGTATATTCCTGGGCGGTCCAGTACACTTAACAGGGGAGAGGACTGCACCTGCCAAAATGTGTTATCTTCTGTGGATTGGTCCAGTGCATACCAGAGACGCAACTGCCACATGTGTATCTTCCTGTGGTGGTCCAGTACACTACCAGAGACTGCACCTGCCAAATGTGTTGTATTTCCTGTGGCCGGTCCAAGTACACTAACAGAGACTGCACTGCCACATGTGTATCTTCCTGTGTGGTCAAGTGCCTACCCGAGACTGCACCTGCCACATGTGTATATTCCCTGTGGATGGTCAGTGCACTACAGCGACTGCACTGCCACATGTGTTCTTCCTGTGGATGGTCCAGTGCACTACCAGAGACTGCACCTGCCACATGTGTATCTTCCTGTGGATGGTCCAGTACACTACCAGAGACTGCACCTGCCACATGTGTATCTTCCTGTGGATGGTCCAGTGCACTACCAGAGACTGCACCTGCCACATGTGTATCTTCCTGTGGATGGTCCAGTGCACTACCAGAGACTGCACCTGCCACATGTGTATCTTCCTGTGGATGGTCCAGTGCACTACCAGAGACTGCACCTGCCACATGTGTATCTTTCCTGTGGATGGTCCAGTGCACTACCAGAGACTGCACCTGCCACATGTGTATCTTCCTGTGGCCGGTCCAGTACACTACCAGAGACTGCACCTGCCACATGTGTATCTTCCTGTGGATGGTCCAGTGCACTACCAGAGACTGCACCTGCCACATGTGTATCTTCCTGTGGATGGTCCAGTACACTACCAGAGACTGCACCTGCCACATGTGTATCTTCCTGTGGATGGTCCAGTACACTACCAGAGACTGCACCTGCCACATGTGTATCTTCCTGTGGATGGTCCAGTTCATGTATAACTGTGAGGCTCGTTCTGCTGCTTGCTGGTACCATGAGGTGTTTAGTCCAAGTGCTCTAAATGTTGTTGTTGGTTTATTGTTTGTTTTTGTTTTTTCTGTCAACATGTCATTCAGTCATCGTACACGTTCAGTCTGTATGTTTGGGTTCATTTGACAATATGACTATAGTACACACCCACATAAGTGGGTGGGGCCTCCCAGGAATACCCATGGATAGTTGACGGCAAAGCTGGGCAACTATGGGATGTCCATGCATGTCTGTCACATGTCACTCAGTCACCACACATGTTCAGATATGTCCATGCATGTCTGTCACATGTCACTCAGTCACCACACATGTTCAGATATGTCCATGCAAGTTATAAATGCTGTGTTTGTTTCTGTCATAAATTGATCCATATAGATGGTAGCTATGGAGTGCATGTCCATGTCTGTACATATAGATGGTAGCTATGGAGTGCATGTCCATGTCTGTACATATAGATGGTAGCTATGGAGTGCATGTCCATGTCTGTACATATAGATGGTAGCTATGGAGTGCATGTCCATGTCTGTACATATAGATGGTAGCTATGGAGTGCATGTCCATGTCTGTACATATAGATGGTAGCTATGGAATGCATGTCCATGTCTGTACATGTAGCTGTTGCTGGTGGACAAGGCAGATGTGTCGTGGTGGAGGATGGAATCCTTAGAGGGCAAGAGAGGGCTAGTCCCTGTCAATTACATAGACAAACTGGAGGATGAGCCACCAAGCTCCTCCCACCCGTCCACCCATTCCTCTGCTCCTACCTCTGCTCAGGTCAATGGGTCAGACACAGAAGAGGTAACTTCAGTAGTATCACACCTGCGATGTGTGGATGTTACCATGGTGATATTTCATTTATTAGGGCTACCGGCAGGCATTGGCCTCCATAGACATGAATATCAGTCGTATCCATGAGGATGCTACAAAGCAGGGAGGGACTTACACACACCAGCAACGAGCAGTGTTACAGTGAGTGTACTTTGACCTCTTGGAGTAATCCATCCAATCATGTTGTATTTTGACTCGACACTATTAAGTCTGTACCATTGATTCCCCTCGTTTACACAGTCTCTTGTATCACCTCTCTCTACACCCTCCATATTAGAGTTGGTAATTAAAGAGAAACCTAAGATGTATTACGAATTTATGTGTCCACAGTAATATGCATTTATCTAAATGTACAGGACCCTAGTTCATCACAGACAGCAGTTTGTATCTAGTCATGTGACACCCGCACCTCCCAGCCACACCCACTCCTACTCACTTCCTGATCTGTCCACTTCCCCAGTGGAAGTCTCTCCGGTGTCCAGTCCAACTAAGAGTCATTCTCCATTCCATCAGAACCCTTTTCCCAAGAGACACGCTCCTCCTCCTCCTTCTTCTGCCCCGCCCCCTAAGAGTGATATATCTCGGCGATCCACAGAGGTAGAGGTAGTGACTAGGCGCAAAGGTCAGACTAGCAAGGCGGGGAAGGGGCAGTGCTACAGTCTCTACGTGGGTAGCTCCAGTAGTTCAGAAAATGTGAGGACAGATTCAAGTCATCGTTATAGCTACAATTCTCTCTCACACAGAAAGGCCCCGCCCCCTCCAAAAGAAGCCGCGCCTGTGCCAAATCTTCCAGCTTCATCAAATTTATCTCAGAAAAACAAGCACTCGAGTACACAGTACGCTTATGCTTCCACTGAGAATTTATCAACTGGCCCCTCCCCTTCCTCCTCCCCCCAACGTCGTAGGAGGTCTAACGCCTCAATGACGCTCGGCCGACAGCCCTCGTCTCCTGAGAAATCTCGGCGTGGGAGTGGTGGGTCCTCGCAGGGATCTCCCCAGCAGTCTCCTCGAAGTAGGAAGAGATCAACTTCAACTGGCAGTTGGAGATCCAGCAAGAAGTCCTCTACCTCCTCCCTCAACAACCCTCACAGCTCATCATCTCCTAAGACCCCTTCATCTCCCACTAATCTCACCTCCCACCAACCACCACAGCCCGACAAATCATTCAAGGAGCAAGCACACGCCTCCAACCCAAGCTCTGCCTCGTCGGATGTGTCCTCGTCAAAGGGTGTGGCCGTTACCTCAGAAGCCCCGCCTGCTGCAGAGCCAGTTTCTGCCAGAAGTTCTAGCACACCTACCAACTCCGACCTCTTGCCGACTAGCTTCACTGTGAAGGAGGCTAACCAAATAGTGGAGGTAGTGCGGAGTAAGGCGGCTGTTACCCACATCAAGGCCCAGGTAGCTGTGAGTGAAGTCATGGCCTTTCTTAAGGAGCATGCTCCAGGGTGCAGTAACATGGCAGACGCTTTGCTGAGAGCTATGGACCAGGCACTAGTGAGTGGGCGGGTGGTCATGTTAACTTGTTCTTTTAATCTGATGATGTTTTGGATTCTTTTATTATTATTATTATTATTATTATTATTGTGGTTGTTGTTGTTTATTGTTATTATTATTATCATTATTATTATTATTATTATTGAACATAAACCGATTACTATTGTATTATTGAACACTGTACATTTATTTTTTTGGCTCAATCGTGTGACATTTCTGGAGTGACCGTGGTGTGCCAGTTTTAGTAATGCAGAATGAGCGAGGGTTTTTCAGAATAGTTGTAAAGGTGACAAGTATAATGTCCAGGTCACTAGGAATCAACTTAGTGCCACTAGATTGTTATAACCCAGAGACCAAAGTTTGTGTTAAACTCCCAGCAACTGCCAGCAGCTGTTGTTGTTGTTGTTATATTTGGTTTCTCATATAATATTATGTAATCTTTATTGCACTGGAAGAATTCCAATCTGGTTATTTAAGTGTGTGTGTGTGTGTGTTTCTGAGTGTAAGGCACTTTAATAAAGTGTCTAGGTGAATCCTCCTTAATACTAGACTGTCAAGACTAATGCTATTTAATGAACCATGCCAGGCATGCCAGCTTGTCATGCAGGACTTCCACAGGCATGCAGGCAGGCAGCATTGAAGGGTATGGGCAGCTAGGGTTGCCTGTCACAGAGGGAATGTTCATGTCAACAATCCATAGCAGCATGGTGAAGCAGAGTAAACAGAATCCTTTGGTTTAGCTAGTCAGAGCATATTCTTTCAGTTTGTTGCATACAGCTAATCATTTCCACTGAGCATGCTCAGATCTTCGAGTGAAGGCAATGGTCAATTGTTGTTGGTTTGTAATTTTAATTCATGACAACAAATCTGTTTTTATTACTTTTTCTTGTTGTGCATTTTAGATGGAAAGCAATTCTAGCTCAGTGTCCAGTAGGCACAAAGATCTCCAGAGGTTGCAGGAGATCTTGTTTGAAATAACAGAATGTAAGGACGACTCCCAGCAGAGAGGCTGGGCCGTGCATGACGACGAAGGTGCAATATCTGGTCTGTTAGAGGAACTGCTGCAGATTTTGGTCAGTACCACTTTCTGGTAGTGTGTGTGTGTGTGTGTTTGTTTGGTAGAGTGTGTGTGTGTGTTTGTTTGGTAGGGTGTGTGTGTGTTTGTCTGGTAGGGTGTGTGTGTGTGTTTGTTTGGTAGGGCGTGAGTGTGTGTGGTTGTTTGGTAGGGGCTAGCTACATACATGTGTATAGAACTATTTATGGGCTATCTCTTGGGAAAGTTATAGAAATTTATACACACAAGTTATGGAAATTTATACACACATTTGACAATTAGATGTTGACTGCCAATTTGCCACTGGTTACAAATTGTGACTGTCGCACTCCTCAGTTGCTGTTAGCGACTTTAGATGGATTGTTATATAGACAACATGTGTTTGTGTTTGAAGTTGGACAACTTGCATTGGTATTGAAAACCAGTTATGTGAACATGTTGATGCTACATGCATGTAGTGTATTGACTACGTGTTGATGCTACATGCATGTAGTGTATTGACTACATGTTGATGCTACATGCATGTAGTGTATTGACTACGTGTTGATGCTACATGCATGTAGTGTATTGACTACGTGTTGATGCTACATGCATGTAGTGTATTGACTACGTGTTGATGCTACATGCATGTAGTGTATTGACTACGTGTTGATGCTACATGCATGTAGTGTATTGACTACGTGTTGATGCTACATGCATGTAGTGTATTGACTACTTGTGCTGTGTATGTTGAGTTAGTCAGTGTTGATGAGGAGGCACTAGGACATGTTGGACTGCTTTATCATGTTGGTTTCCATTCGTGTTTGTACCCTTTATCACGCATGGGATAGCAGTGGCATGTGTGTGTGTGTGTGTGTGTGTGTGTGTGTGTGTGTGTGTGTGGTCTCCCTCTATGAGCCACATCCGTATTCCTTATTGCCCCCTCTCTCTCTTTGTATGTTCCTTGTTGATATTGGAGGAACTAGTTTGTGCAAATGTTTCTTCAAATGAAGTCGCAAACATTGAGGATATTGCTGAAGGGCCGAGTAATGTGTGTGTGTGTATTCATATACATTGTGTGCTCATTGTGTGTGTGTGTGTGTGTGTGTGTGTGTGTTTTAGTTTGTTATATAATAGTAGCCATCACTACTGATAGAGAAGAATGTTCATATGGCGTTATGTCTCTGACATGTTATTGGTAACTATGGTAATTTGATAAACAAGATAGGATAAGGTGTGTTGCTGTGTGACATTGATGTAATGTGGTGTAACACTGTGTTATGTAGTGTGATGCTAACCCAGAAGTGAGTAAAGTTGCCATAATGGAGGACAAGTATGAGAACATCCTAACACTTATCACCTACTACCAGATGGTGAGTGGGTCTGTTGCATGGCAACACTCGCACCTCTACTTGTTGATATAACAACACACGTGTTAATATCTGCCACGTTCATTGCAGGATACCAGAGACATGCACTAATTAGTATCTATTCCAAGTATTGTATCTCATCAGCTATTGTTGATTGATTATGACTGCAGAAATGCCAGCACAGCTGTAGTGTGTCTAGTGCATTACAATTTTCTCAAGACAGTATGTTTGTGTGTTTGTGTGCAGGAGCCTCGCGTGCCTATTCGTCTTCTCCTGCTGAAGGTGTTTGGTGTCTTGTGTGGACTGGATCAGACTGTGGTAGGCATACTACTGGCCTCAGTCCTGCCCAATGAACTGGGACGAGACATACAACAGAACCTAGTTTCAGGTGAAGTCACACCTTACCAGACAAAGTGGGCATGTCAAGTGATTGTTGTATGTTATGTGTGTTTGTAGAGTTGCAGAAGACGCTGTACTCTTGTACCGTATGTATTATGATATTCTCTACAGCAGAGGCAGTGCCTCTATCAGTGTATGGTAAGCCATCAGATGGGTTATTAAAGTAGGGAGCTAAATACTTTAACAAAGGTAGGACCGGACTTATACATCAAGCCCCCCCCCCCCACCCCCCCCACCCCCCCCCCCCCCCCCCAAACGCACCACACACCCACGCACACCCTCCAACCGACACCGTTATAGTCATACAGTTGTACCTCACCTTACCTTATAGTCATACAGTTGTACCTCACCTTACCTTATAGTCATACAGTTGTATCTCACCTTACCTAATAGTCATACAGTTGTACCTCACCTTACCTTATAGTCATACAGTTGTATCTCACCTTACCTTATAGTCATACAGTTGTATCTCACCTTACCTTATAGTCATACAGTTGTATCTCACCTTACCTTTAGTGTCATTGGGATGGCTGTTGATCCAACATCTTCACATACTTGAATGCCTGTTTCCTGGGACTGTTTCTTGTATGTCTCTAACCAGTGAGATTTAACACAGCAATGGAACTTTAGTTTGAGATATATAGGTAGTCTTGAACTACAGGTAGGACTCCCTATTCTGCAACCCAGAATGCTGTGGATGTGTGTTACTGTCCTATCAATGCCTATCATTTAGTCTTTGTGTGCCTGTGTCATAATACTCTCATTAGTCTGCATGTAACAGTCTTTGTATGCACACTGTATGTGTGTTTACATGCCTATCACATGTGTTTTAGCATGCACATCTCAATTATACATGTGTTGTATGCCACCTACATATTTGTTCTCTAGAGTCTGTCACATGTGTGTCATTCGTACAGATCAGTGGGATGAAGACTATGTGTTGTTCTTGATGGAGAAGATAGAAGACCCTCCTGGTGAGGATATAGAAGATCAACTGCCGGACTCCTTTGTCAACATGTTGCTTGCCTTCAACCAGCATTTCCCAGACCCGGCATCCAACCTGGTAATGAAGGCTCTGCGCAGGAACTCTAACCCCAGAAACCTTAGCGAGAAGCTCATGTACCTGGTCAACCGAGGAGGTAAGGTGGCTGGAACCAAACGCTGATGATAAGAGAGAGTAATGGTGACTAGCACAGCTGATGATAAGAGAGAGTAATGGTGACTAGCACAGCTGATGATAAGAGAGAGTAATGGTGACTAGCACAGCTGATGACAAGAGAGAGTAATGGTGACTAGCACAGCTGATGATAAGAGAGAGTAATGGTGACTAGCACAGCTGATGATAAGAGAGAGTAATAGTGACTAGCACAGCTGATGATAAGAGAGAGTAATGGTGACTAGCACAGCTGATGATAAGAGAGAGTAATGGTGACTAGCACAGCTGATGATAAGAGAGAGTAATGGTGACTAGCACAGCTGATGATAAGAGAGAGTAATGGTGACTAGCACAGCTGATGATAAGAGAGAGTAATGGTGACTAGCACAGCTGATGATAAGAGAGAGGAATGGTGACTAGCACAGCTGATGATAAGAGAGAGTAATGGTGACTAGCACAGCTGATGATAAGAGAGGAGAGGAAGAGTGACTAGACAGCAATCTTTGCATAAGATGCTTAGTATTAGTGACTAGACAGCGCATAAGATTGTTGTATTAGTGACTAGCACCAGCTGCATAGTGGAATAGTATTAGTGACTAGCCACAGCTGCATACCCCCCCCCCATAAGATTGCTAGTATTAGTGAAACAGCAGCTGATAAGTTGTTTAGGTTAGTGATAGCACAGCGCTAAGATGCTTTAGTATTAGTGACTAGCGCAACAGCTGCATAAGATTGCCTTAGTATTAGTGAAGAGCACAGCTGCATCGGATTGCTTAGTGTTAGTGACTAGAACCAGCTGCATAAGTTGCTAGTATTAGTGAACTAGCAAGCTCGGAATAAGATGCTTAGTATTATTGAACAGCACAGCTGCATTAAGATGCTTAGTATTAGTGATAGGAACAGCTGCATAAGAGTGCGTAGTATTAGTTGACTAGCACAACTGCATAAGATTGCTTAGTATTAGTGAATAGAACAGCTGCATAAGATTGCTTAGTATTAGTGAACAGCACAGCTGCATAAGATTGCTTAGTATTAGTGAATAGCACAGCTGCATAAGATTGCTTAGTATTAGTGACTAGCACAGCTGCATAAGATTGCTTAGTATTAGTGAACAGCACAGCTGCATAAGATTGCTTAGTATTAGTGACTAGCACAGCTGCATAAGATTGCTTAGTATTAGTGACTAGCACAGCTGCATAAGATTGCTTAGTATCAGTGACTAGCACAGCTGCATAAGATTGCTTAGTATTAGTGAACAGCACAGCTGCATAAGATTGCTTAGTATTAGTGAATAGAACAGCTGCATAAGATTGCTTAGTATTAGTGAACAGCACAGCTGCATAAGATTGCTTAGTATTAGTGAATAGCACAGCTGCATAAGATTGCTTAGTATTAGTGACTAGCACAGCTGCATAAGATTGCTTAGTATCAGTGACTAGCACAGCTGCATAAGATTGCTTAGTATTAGTGAACAGCACAGCTGCATAAGATTGCTTAGTATTAGTGAATAGAACAGCTGCATAAGATTGCTTAGTATTAGTGAACAGCACAGCTGCATAAGATTGCTTAGTATAGTGGACTACGCCAAAGCTGCATACGATTGCTTAGTATCACGTGACTAGCACAGCGCCATAAGATTGCTTAGTATTAGTGAAAGCACAGCTGCATAAGAGTGCTTAGTATTGTGAATTAGAACAGCTGCATAAGATGCACTTAGTATTAGTGAAGACAGCTGCATACGATTGACTTGTATTAGTGATAGCACAGCCTGCATAGATGCTTAGTATTAGTGACTAAGCCCAAGCTGCATAAGATTGATTAGTATAGTGAACAGCACCGCTGCCATAAGATGTTAGTATAGTGACTAGCACAGCTGCATAAGATTGCTTAGTATTAGTGACTAGCACAGCTGCATAAGATTGCTTAGTATCAGTGACTAGCACAGCTGCATAAGATTGCTTAGTATTAGTGAACAGCACAGCTGCATAAGATTGCTTAGTATTAGTGAATAGAACAGCTGCATAAGATTGCTTAGTATTAGTGAACAGCACAGCTGCATAAGATTGCTTAGTATTAGTGAATAGCACAGCTGCATAAGATTGCTTAGTATTAGTGACTAGCACAGCTGCATAAGATTGCTTAGTATTAGTGAACAGCACAGCTGCATAAGATTGCTTAGTATTAGTGACTAGCACAGCTGCATAAGATTGCTTAGTATTAGTGAACAGCACAGCTGCATAAGATTGCTTAGTATTAGTGACTTTAGTCTTAGTGACCCTTACTCTAAGTCTACGCCAAATTTCAAATGCCGAAACAACTTAAAAGACCCCAAGCGTGCCATGGAAAGACAAGCTACTTTTTATTCTCTCTCGTTCTCGAAGTACAATAAACGGGGAATGGGCGGAGTTTCAAACAAGCAGCTAAAAAAACAACAACGGCATAGCTTTGAGAATAGTGCATGCAATCTACAGCTTACCTCTGGTTGAAAGTTTACCACTACATGGAGTAGAGTAGCCAAGGATTCCGACAAGACAGGCTGTGAGACGCTCTGAAAGCTAAAAATAACTCTACACAAACTTCGTTAGTCGCCGTTAAAAAGCGGCTGTACGATTTAATTGCGTATGCGGAGTACGCCGTTAAGTATATGGAAACATTAATTATACCGGAAGTGGAAATTCAATTTATGTTTTCTCGATTTCTAGTTCAATTGCTTTGCTGAATACAGCCCAGTTCAACTGCCAGTTTCTCTGCGCGTCGAAGGTTTTACCCTCCAGTATTTTAGCACTAAGTTGAGATAAATTGTAGCTTTTTATTAGCATAAAAAACTCAATTTTTTTTGGTTTGAGTGAAGTGCCCCCTTTTCCCATAGACTGTCACATTTTATGAGAGTATATTTTCATGAGAACATCATTTTTATGAGAAAAGTTATTTGGTTGGTTAAGTCAGTAAATAACTAGTGCAACTGTGAAGGGAGTGTCTAAACTGGTTATATCAACAATAACTGGTGCAAAACTCTAGACTTTGTAGTGGGTAAAGTGTGGTCAAATGTACACATTATTTGTTTTGTGTTGTGCAGAGGACCCTGTGGTCATCACTGACCCTTGTTGTCCAGACTCTATGACCAAGTTCCTATTGGATGTGTTCAGTGACACATCTACCTCCGACTTGTTCTATACCACAGACATGATGGTCCTTATAGACATTGTTACCAGGCAACTCACTGACCTCTGCCCTGGCATGGAGGTAGGAGGCACTAGCAGTGGGTTACTCAAGATGTGTGTAGATACTTACACATGATGGATGGATGGATTAGTATGGGGTAGAAATTAGAAATAGATATATACTTATCATTGCATTATATCAGATCGGCTTTTGGTACAGTTGATATTCTACAATTTGTTTACCTGTTGGTAATCAATTTTGGTAGCCATATACTTCCTGATACTACTACATGTGATTACTACATAGCGTTTGACTTCCACATGATATCACCTTTTTTACCTCTGGTTTCTAGTGATGTGTTTGCATGAATGGCGGGCGAGTGAGCTAGCCTATATATATAAATGTTAATAAAACTTATCACCACCACTACTTCTAATATAAAAATGAAATCTGGCAAGATTTCGAAATACACTGCATCCTGTAGCATTCACATCATGTCAGAGACAACCTAATTCGGAGGGATAAACAATTAATTTACCTTGGATGATTCAGGTAAGGATAGATAAACCAAAGGATTCTGTTTAGTGACGTATAGGACTGGGTTGACCACTAATTGAACACAAAAATATGAGGGTCAAAGTACAAAAAGACAAAAATAGCCTTGAATTTTTTTTGATTGGGTTATTCATGATAGTCTCGCTCACTTGCCAATACTATCCTCAATATAC
>WLWD01003060.1_pt1 | contig 30535 bp, 13 predicted proteins | sample 6712731 | NCBI WGS metagenome assembly WLWD01 (sample SAMN12718690, study PRJNA576275) | sponge metagenome | isolation source: marine sponge | host: Mycale hentscheli | place: New Zealand: South Island, Marlborough, Capsize Point | collected 2014-11-01
AACAAACAAACAAACAAAATACAAAAAAAAAAAAAAAAAAAAAAAAAAGCACACGTCAGTGGACCCATACATATCCATCCCACTAAGATAGTGAGTCACCTTTGTGTCGATGTTGGGGAACTTCTTTGTGATGAACTTGATGGCTGGCTCTAGAGCCTTCTCTCCCAAACATGATGGCCTCTTGGACGGATCTCCACATGCCTAAGAGTATCACACAAACAACCACACATATTATAGGCCTGACATGACAATATCTAGTTAGTCCTGGAGTACAGCAGTAGCAAGCTAACTGCCACAGTAGCAAGTATATAGATTACAGTAAACCCTCTCTTATCAGGAACTTTTAGATATGAGCACCAGGCAGCTAAATCAGGACAACATTGGTTAAATGAAAGGGTGGCTAGACTGCACTTGACAGAGTTGATTGGAAATGCATTGGGTATGTTCAAAGTTACTAGTACCTCCTGGTTCTAAGGTGCCTGGATAAGAGAGGCTACATTGTATTCAGCACTAACATATTGAATATACAGTGAAAGCATTACATGAATAATAAGAAAATACGTGTATTTTACGAGTGAACACTTGGTGGTATTTTATGAGCCAAAGACTCATCGGATGAGACAATAAGTATGTACATCATTCCCACATTACACGACAAGTACAAGTGATTTATGACAGACACTCTCGATCATTTCAGTTTACCTCATGTCTACCATTCTGAACACAACTTCATCGATTCTATTTATCATGATAACAAGTGGTAAAGCATTTATCGTTTCAAACACATTTTCAATGGGAAAGTAAGCCTGGTCTTTGTGTCACATTTTTTCCCTGAAATATCCTGTATTCCATGAAAGTAAAAAAGCATTGGAAAATAATAGTTACTGGAATAATAGCACATCTAAAGAAAGCTACTACGGACCATTTATCCCACGCCCTGCAATATGGGAAGAAACAAACGTCCACGTATCGAGTTGCCTGTTGATGGTCAGGTGTATGTATGTATGTGTGCCCACACAGTGTTGTAGTCAGATCCACTCTTCCCCCCGATGGTTGTGTCATGCATGCATGGTATTGTATTGTATTGCATGTATATACACAGACAAAACACCACACATCATAAACAAACATACCCCAGGAAACCTTACTACTCTCTCAATGGAGGCAAGAGGGCTAACAACAACCAGGTAAAGATATGAAAATCTTATACGAAAGGTAGTTAGTGTACAATACAATCTTCCAACCACACATCATGTTGGTAGATGTATTCGACACATTCGCAGGAATTGTTTGGTCAGCTTGACGTAAATGTGTTTTTGCTCTGATGTAAACCTGAAGAATCTATTAGTATCTACTTGAAGTTAATAAGCCTACAAGAAAACTCTAATATTAGAGCCTTGGTAATGGATGACTGGGTTTTCCCCTGCAAAGGAAAAGTGTTTTAACAATAAAAGTTATAAGAACTTCGGATAGTCTTATAACCGTTTAAACACTTCAGAATGGCGAGCTCCTGGTTTATATGTAAACACGACATGTTTATAGCAGGAAACAGATGCTCTCATTTCACTTTCTACACGACTGCGAGTATCGAGTGTTTCCTTTGCTCAAAAGAAGCTTAGTTAAAAGGGGTTTTGTTTGTAGTTGGTGGGGTTTATTGTTTTCATGTCTCAGCAATTTCAAATTTATGTTCCAATTGCTCCAGTTCCAAAATGTCCATTCTATTAGGTTCTGTTCCATTCCACTGGAATATATGAAATTATCCAAACCAGACTGCAAAGCAAGGGGTGTGGTCAAACTAAAATTATTTTGTGCTTGAACATTCAAGGTGGTACAGTTCAAATTGGTTGTTGGGCATACATACTACAGTTCAGTACAAAGAAATACTGATGCTATGTATAAACTGAGGGCTGCAGATACAACTCTGGGTACCAACCACTTCCCCAAACAAAGACTTGCAAGCCAAGACACCAGACACCATTGACAAATGGCTACTCTGAATGTGCTGAATGTGCCAAACTCTAAAAGACAACTGACAAAGAATGCTGTGAGATGCCTTGAATGGATAAACACCCACCACTCCATGTCTCTGCCTGAATACATGTGTCGAGAAGGCACTGCAACAATACAATGGGCAGCCAGCATGTGTGTTGGAGTACATAGAAACACAATCAGATAGTCAACTTCTAATGAACCATCACAGTCTAATGAACAAGCCTAGGATAACAGCAATACTATAACAGAAAATCTCAACAATGACAGTCTTCTAGCCTCGAATGAGAGGCAGAGACAGCAAACCAAAAATGGTGGGGTGCACTTCTCTCACCTCCCTCCCTGTGTAAATCTCACCAATGACAGTCTGTCTCCAATGCCTTGAATATGTAAAGTACAACTAGTGATATCTATCAAAGTTCAGATAATATACTTGTCTGATGCTCATACTATTAAGAAATTCCCAACTGCACTATTGGCTTTCCTAAACTGAATAAGGTCAGTCTGTGATACTTGTTATCAGTCATTCCACTCTCAGACAAACTCCTAACTCCACAGTTCTTTCAGTGGCCAGTGTTCTGTATTAGCCAGGGAGTGGACATCTGAGAGTGAGAAGTACTAGTATCGTAGGAATTATTATTGTTCAGTTGTTACTGGAGTATTATCAAGGGACATACATCTAAAAATAAAATTCAATTACGAATCAGACAAACAAACAGCCACAGCAACTCTCAAGACTTCCCAAGGTTCCACCATCAGGTTGAAAACAAGATGGCTGGTATATGACATCTTACTTGGTATCAGCTCACGGGTACTAAGTACACATACAACTGGGGCAGCTGCGAATGTGAAGGAACATTGGGTTGCAGTATACGTATATATGTATTATTTTTAATATACATGATCATTGGATATTTCCTTGGAGTATTTCAGCATCACACGAGCATTCAATATTTTCCCAAATCACATTTGAAATTTTAGAAGTAGGTGGAGTTACCTTTAAACGACGAGGCTTTAAAGTAGTTTTGGAAAATATCCAATGCATAATAAATAATTTATTACACCTGTCGTACAATACGGGGATGACATTTTACTCTTCGGCTCATGAAAATACTTATGAGTGCTCGTGAAATATCTCCTCATATTGCCATATTATACGCTGACTCGGTGCTAGTATTATATATATATCCATATTTATATAACAATACGTAATGAATACAAGAAAAAGTTGAGCGGCATCATTCGTCACAGCTGCATACGGAGTTTCCAAATGGCTGTCTAGTTCCAACCCATATATGGAGATATTGTTGGAGTAAGCAGTAATGGAAGCATGCTGTTGTTACTGTTACAGTCAGCTCTTTCTGCTTTGTATCCTTCATATTTACCATTTTAGTGAGTGAAGTAATGCAGTCATGAAATATAATTATATTCCACTACATATACTAAATATGCCCACCAATTAAAGTTGCTGGTGGGTATAACCGACTCCAAACTGCCGCTCCCTTACCTCTCCGTCCATATAATATATATATTTACTTTAAAAAAATAAAAAATGGCAGCCATATATATGTGTGAGCAACCAAAATGTCTTCCAGCATGAAAGAGGTTGTTCTAACAAGCTGAGAAGCTTCAGGAGTGACATACACAGGTAAAGCTAATAAAAACAGCAGAAGCCATGAGAGTAGAAGTGTTTTCCACTTCCAGGCTTTTAATCAGGCTCTTGAAGCCCAACCATGGAATGCATCAACACTGTAATTTGATAAGAAGTTACTGCTACATCATAGCATGGTTCAGTTAGACATACTTATAGTATCAGTACACTGGTGGACAAATAAAATAATTATGGTCGGTCTTGATGAGGAGGACTTGGATTCTTGTAATAATTTGTAAAAGTCATAAAGTTCTTTTTTCTTCTCAGTCTACAAGACTTATATCAAACCGAGATAGGAAAGGGATGCCACACAACACAAAGTCCCTGATTGATAACTAGTTCTATTGTAACACTACAATCACACTATAACTATAGTTAAAATAAATCGCGAGCAACAACCACAACAAAATCAAACACAAGAAGTCCTTCATCACAACTAAGAATGTTTAATACAGGGAGAAAAAAAATCTACTGATAATGTGGCATACGGTTGTCCATTTTACCTTCTCTGTCCTTATTCAGACCCTTGCCCTCATAAACAAATGTTCTGCTATAAGCCTTGTAGTCATGGCAATATATTTGGTACACACTGGAACCAAGAGGGGGACATACATGGGATTGAAACAATATGTCAAACAGAAAGTAGCTGCAGTGAGACTGTCAACAGCCTACCAAATATCTACCTCACTAATGTGTATCTATTTGTGTGTTACTATTCATACAAGGTAAAGGTGAGTTGGTGGTGGTGGCAGTGACGATGTGTGTGCATATGCACACACACACACACAGTGTTCGGCTGTCTACCAGCTTGCCAAAACTACGGTGTTTGTATTTCGGCTTATTAAAATAAAAACTGTGTCATTGTTCTGTTCTGTGCTACAAGTACAAACTAAACATGTCAGGGTCTTTCTCTCTCATAAACTACAAGCTGATGCCTTGCAAATATGTACAACCTCACAACTATTCTTGTTGCAAACCAATCTCTCATCAGTCCTAACTACAACTTCCCTAATACCATCAGATTACAACCAAATAAAATTGAATTTCATTCTGGGATTCACAATGGAGTCAGAGCCAACGAGGAGCAAAAAGAATCGATTGTACAATAAAACCTAGATTATGTCAAATGAACAGGAATTTCCATCGGCATCAAAAATAAAATTAGGGTTGCAGCTTGCTAGAATCATATTACCAATGGCTATAAATATGACCTTTGGTACGAAGCATGATACACAGTTACACACAGACCTTTGAATTGTGTAGTACACTCATCCTGGACAGAAACACAGCACTCCACAATATGCAAATTAAATTCTCTTTCCACCAAAGTACAAAACCTGGTCATCGCTTCTGTCGATTAACATACCAAATCGGCAATGTTTAGCTAAATAAGTGCTTGCACTCTGTAATAATGACTGAGAGCATAAGACCTCAGTAGAGGGGACAGTACATTTCAACTAACATGCCCCAATTAGTCAATGTCCTCAAGTAGACATAAAAGTAGCATGCCACAATCACGGTCAGGCAAAAATGACAAACGTTGCATGTGGTACACACTGCACTACCTTATGTCACTGACAGAATCCCACTTTCATAAGGAGTGCTATACCTTTGATCCATTAAAAGGAACGAAATTTGACTTGGTAAGACAACATGCTAGATAGCTAATACCACAGCCAGCACAAAGTGAAACGTACTAGCAATATCTTAACATACACCCGAAACTTCTCTTAAAGCTATGAGTAAGGTTGAGAAAACAACATTTCCATATATTGTCCTAGACACACCCATGCCCTTCCAATGACCATAGTTCCTGGACAGCCAAAATCCATACAGACAGTGTGCATAACTGCTTTACGCCCCTACTGAGCTTCACAAAAGAACTCTCACCTTCTTTATGTTGTAAATTCTGGTAAGTATAGCGTCACCCTTGTCCACTAGAATTGAGAGCTTCTCGGCGAACTTCCTCTCGCCCACAGAAGCGCTCGTGTGCACCCGGTGCATAGTATATAGGTTCTAAGGAGAAAGAAAGCGTTTTAGTACCTCCTGAGGTTGCAATTGAGCCTGCTTCGCTGCAAAGACTCCAGCCCAGGGCGTATAAAGAAGTTTTGACCGCACTAAACTTTATCAAACTGGAGCTAGCACAAAAACATTGCCCGCGACATCTAAACTTCTTCACAGATCGGCAGCTGTGATGAATAAAAGTGAGCCTAAAATAGAATTATGTCGTCACTGAGTGTCGGTGATACTCACGTGATCACTTGCGGCTCCTAAATTAATCCCCTGGGGTAATTGAGATCCGGACAGTGCGCAGAAAAACCTGGGAAAAGGTGTGCGGGTAATGAAGAGGGGCGTGCTCTCTGTCGTGGAAAAGGAACTTTTGTTAAGTGCGTTGTTGACCTTGTGCTATCATCGCCACCACCGTTTAAGAGATCGTAGACGTTAGCTTCGTGTGAGTTTTAAAATTCTATTCGGTGGTTATTAGTACACGCTACTTGTGAAGTACCCAGAACTGCTCTGTCTATCTTTAGCAGTTCTCCTAAGTTACCCCGCACACTAGTCACTTACTCAAGTGTTCAGAAGGTTGACGTCTTCGTGACAAGTCTAGCTATTGCCTTTTAGTTTTATTGAAGCGGACACAAGTTGTAATGTCGGAGTCGGCCGTGGAGAGCATGCTGACACCGTCGGGGAGTCAAAGACCTAAAAGTGAGTCAAGCTTATTTTCATAGCCGAGAGAGCACTGACAGCTAGATAGTCTAGATTAGCTTACACAATGAGTGTAGAGGGTTAATAATAAGATTTAGTCATTATTTGGGGCTAGGAATAGCTATTGGAGGCTGGTGAGGTAAGGCTTGAGGAAGGCAAAGCTTGTATGTGTGATGACTGTAGTATTTAAAATAACTAACTTATGAGGACAGTCTTATGAAGGCACTAGCTTATGAAAGTAGTGAGGTCTGTAGATTGTGAGTGTATTGAGTGTGGTGAGGGCTGTAGCCTTCTAAATCATATGAAGTTAAAAGGAGTATATCTTGAGCCTGGCATTCAGTGCTATTATTGTCTTAGTGTGGGAGGTGGCATCATCTAGAGTGTATGAACATAGCTACTTCTCCTATCCTTCAAATTTTGGTACAGTTTGACCATCCATCTTCGAGTCTAGGCTGTGGTCATACACAAATGTTTCTAGTGGTTTTTAATAGCATTCCTATCATGTGACAAACGTCCATCAATTATTGTCATTTCTTGCAGGACGTGCACGTCTAAATGCCAAGAGAAAGCTTACTACTTCCAAGGAGGATGAGGTAAGTAATGTCTGAGGAAGTGCAAGTTGTGGGTGGAATGGATTTGTATTCTTTGGCTGTTATGCTTAGTCTTCCAGTTGTGTTAGTGATGCTATTATAGTAAGGGAGCAATGAATAATTAAACAGGTAAAGGAGGATACTGGGCATCTAGTTTACTTAATAAAATGCCAGTTTTTGTTGTGAAGTAGTGGTTATTGTGAATAGTATAGTTATTTAATTAGCCAGGTAGTACTAATTTAGTCCAGCAGTTAACAGTGATGGAAATTGGTTGTTTTTGTGACTAGCAGAGACAGTGTGGTTGGTTTGAGCAGCTGCAAAGTTACATGTTGCATATGTGTCAAATTGGATTTTAGCAAGTAAGGGTGGGACTATAGGTAGAGGTCGATGTGTGATAACCCCAGAGCTGTGGTAGAGCTGATGAACTGAATGGTGCAATTAGTGTGTGTGGTGTGTACTGTGTGAGTGTGTGTGTGTGTGTGAGAGAATTTTCTAACTCTTGAGAAATGTCTATGTAAAGAGAGGAGCTGTACAGCTCTCTGTAGGGGAAGAGGAACATTTAAAGTAGCCTAAATGATCCAATATTGACTGATATTGTGTGAACTAAGATGAGCCTCGTTGGGGGGAGAGGGTGGGGGGCTGCAAAGTTAAGGGGAAAGTCTCCTCCATCCCTCTTTTCACTTTTCACTAGATAGAACTCCAACCTGTCAATGATTTAGGTGCCATATTATTATCAAATCTTTGTATATATATATTTTGTCTCACAGGAGATTAAAAGAAGACGAACATTTGATACGTTTTATACTTTCTGTAATTTTGTGCTGGAATATGAACAGAAGCTGGTAAGTATCACCATAGCTGGTGGGATGGCTTATAATGTTATATAAATGAAATTTAGTATATGAAGTTTTTTTAAATCTAAGTTGTTCATACATATATATGTGGTTTTCCTAAGGTGTGGTTAGATTAATTTGATATCCAGTAGTGATGTGCTTGAGCACAGTATCAAGCGGCCATCTTTATAACAGAGACTGCAGAGGACAATATGGCACCTAAATGGAAACTTTTTTTCAAAGTTATTGTGTAATGCCAGCCCTTGACGTATGCAGACTTGTCCTACTGTGAGGTACCAGACTCTTACTAGTGCATTGATACTTGTCTGTAAATCATATTGAATCCTATTTTACTAATGGCTGAATTAATTTTGCTGCTTTTTTTTTTTTTTGTTTATACCTGAGTTTTCGTGACTAAGGGTAGCTTTGTTGAGACCATCCATTCAAGGAAGGCACTATATTGGCATTCTCTTATATTGAAGTACCAGTAGCTTCAGACAACAACACTGGTGGAAAACTAACCATGTCCATTTAATCTGGTAAAGGGTTTCAGTAGTAGTAAATACTTTTTCTCGGAACTAACCAGAGAGGTAAGCCTAGAAAATACTGAACGAATCTGTGCTGAATTCTGAAAATACTTGTAATGACTGGAATTTTGCGGCTCAATATCTCACTTGAGTTTCTATGGGCCAAAGAACTGGTAAGGAGCACACTAATGAACAACTCTTACGGTGTGCAAGAGGAATAAGTAAAGAAGATGGAAAAGGATTCTAATATTCTGCTTTATCAGAATATATATATATTCTATACTATAGAAGAAACCACTTATTACACTTCAGAGTGTGATATGGTGAAATATTTCACTTGCAGGCTTTCTTTTCACTTGTCTGCATCTCGTGAAAATAGATTAGCCGGCTTGTGAAATATCTTGCCATATCACACTCAACCCATGTAATAAGTATTATTATAATATAAAATTACACCCAATCTTTATTGGTACGTTGTTATCATGTCAGCTTTGTTTCATTATCTTATCCTCCCTAATATGCTGTTGTGTTGTAATGGATGGATACTCATGCAATTGGTCTCCCTTAGTTTCGTGAGGCTGTGTTAGAAATTAATGCCTCAGTCGAGACTAATTACAAAATGAACACTGTCCGAAGGAAAAAAAAAAATATAAATATCTAATTAGAAGTTTATTAATTGAGATAGGTGCCAGTAGATTGTTGATTATCTTATCTGAATACCCTGGTTGCTAATGGGCTCTAATTAGCAGTGTCCTGGAGTTGGGACCACTGTTTGGTTGGAATGGTTTATCAGTCGGTTCTTCAGAGTGGGGAAGTGATCGCTTCTGTATTTGTATGATTAACTCCTGAAACTCTACAGCATCTCTTACCATCTCAAAGTACCAGGAAGAGAACTAACTGCTCATGGCTTACTGAAACCCACAAGAGAAATAATGTAATTTTAAGGAAACATCACTTCGTACGGCTACTGCTGCAGTTTTTGTAGTTAAACTTGAAGCAATATTAACTAGTGTGTTCTAAGTTAAATGGTCAGCAGAGCGAGACACTATCAAGGGTGTACTAATATGGGCCAATTGTTAGTGTTATTATATACATAGTTAAATGAGTAATAATATAGTGAATCTGCTACATATAGGAATTTGAGGCCCTGAGCTGTAGTGTGTCCAGGATTCCTAAATGTTGCCAATTCTCGATATCCTAATCTAACCTTTAGAATGTAGTAACTGCTTTTAAGCATAACAAAACAAACAAACAAAATCCATGACGCTAAAGCCTAGAGTATAGTAACAAGTGTCAGAGTTACTCTATTCCGAATGCCGCAGGTTACGATTCTACTTGAACAGATTTGAGTAATGGACCAATTAGATTGCTTGTATGTGACCAGCTATGTTCTACACATAATTTTATGTGAATGTATGCATGGCAGATTACTGGAGTATGTAATGACCATGTTCAACATAAGCATTTGATCTCTCAGAGTAATGAGTCAATCAAGAGAGATTATTCCTATACACGAATGAAAGAAGTATGGTCTTCGCATGCACACTGCTTGTCTATAGTTTTCTAGTTTCTTGAAGCCTTGGTCATTTCTAAAATGTCCAGCTCTGCAAGATCTGAACAGTCAGTGGTTGGGTATTTCTTTTTGGATACTTGTGTTTTAATCAATAATGTTGCTGGGCTAGCTTGCTCACCATTTGAGAGAAAAACACAACTTGTATATTTGTATAATGTATATTCAGCAAAGCAAGCAAAAGTTAACTCATTAATGACTTTGCGAGGTGTGTACGTAGTTTGATTTGCCATAGGTGTTATTGTACCATTTGCTATTAATGCATGTGCTATGAAGTTTCCCATGGCAACCTATAGCAAAGCTCTCTATGCTGACTCCAGTGGGAGCCATTTTCAAGTATAGCAAATTGTCATGTTGCCTTGCAGTGATGTAATGTTCGAGAAATAAAAAAAAACATCGAGTTAATTGTATCACTAGTGGAAATCATTGTTGATTCCCTTCTTTGCGTTTATGTGTGTAGGCTTCTGAAAGTGTGCCTGTGGCGGCCATTGCTCCCCCTAGTCCTGTCAACTCTGCTGGAGAAAGTTCCTCGTCCTCGGCGCTGTCCTCCAGTGACACGAGCAGTAATGGTAGTGATGCCAGCGATGGGGCGGAAGGTGAGGGGGACGGGCTGGACAATGGAGGTGTCACTGAGGAGGGTAAATTGGAGTACACATCTGGTAAGTGGTCGGCTAGTGGGGGACTTTCAGAGGGAAATATGATAAGTTTGTGTTGGTGGCAGGTGGGTGTAGCTTTGTTGGCATAGCAACAGTTTTAGATAGTTGTGATAATTTTTATTTGGCTTTATCTTTTATTTTTCATGGTTTGTGTGGTTTGCTGTGTCTATAATATTCCAATAATGTGATGTTCATGCATGTATATACATGTTTGCTTTACAATATTGCAGTATACTGATTTATTTATTTATTTCCACTGGTAGTTTAGCTAAGTCTAAAGATAAGTTTCTTGCCTTAAGCAACCCCACATGAGTGGTCCTTAAAACCATCAATTCTTTGCGCCTTTGATTTCTCATTGTTGGTGGTGATTGGTACTTTTGACCCCAATAGCAAAACGTGATAAGATAGCAAAGTGTTACATTTAGCTTATTTACTTGGCAGATTTTCGTGGATTGAGTGACGTTGGTGAGCAGAGTGAATCTATGTACTATCAAGTGTGTACAAATTTGAGCCAATGTGGTAGTTTTACATGCATACATACACACACACACATACATACACACATACATATATACATACATGCGCACATAAATACATACATATGTTATTATTTTGATGCCCAAGTAGGTGAAGACTTTCAACTCTTGCCTTAGCTTAAGGCAGTCCCAAGTAATTGAGCTTTGTTTGCTTTTTCAATTGTTGTATACGAAAACACATATACATACAGGTATCTGTTATCAGGCAAAATAACTTTGATTTAACTGTGCTGACCTACACTTGAGTTCTGTAAGAAGTGAACTATATACTAGGGAAATCCAGGGCTATCTTACCACGTGTTTATACACTTTATTTGTTCATTTGCTGCTCATGTGCTCTCTCTTCTCTAGCTCATTCCTTTACACAAATAATTGAATATGAATATAACTAAAAGTGTTTAATTTCGTGACCGACGTCACGTTGTACTATATAGAAAGGTTATGTGCGATTTCATTTTTAAGCAATAGAGTGTGTGTGTGCGGGTGTGCATTTAGGGGGGAGGTAAGAAGGAAGAAGTAAGGGGGTGTGGAGATTCAAATTAAATTTTCTGGTTGTTTTGTCTCATGTTGTTGAGAATTTGTAGCTGGAATGTCAGAGCATGTATGGCTGCCACCTTCTCTGGCAATATTCCCTGTGGAATTGCTATTAGTAACCAACCACACCACATGCTGTGGGGACCTATATAGTGACTACTAAGGTTTGGAAGTTGTGCATGTGGCTGTCTGTGTGAGTGTGTGTTTATTTGTGTTAGTGAGTGAGTGTGCATACGTGTGTGTGTGTGTGTGCCTAAGTGTGTGTTGTTACAGCATACACTTTCAGCCCTAGTGATTGGTCACTTTTTATCACACAGTTTGCTACACACACAAACTGAACCCTGTAATTTGAACTGACACAATCATTCAGCCCAACCCTTTTAGGTTTTTCTCCATCTGAATGGTCAGGTGAGTAGGAGATTGCAGTATTACTTGTACAGTGTGCTAAGGTAAAATACCATGAGTGATTTACTGGCAGCAACTTAGTACTTCTTTACCTTTTTTTTTAATTTTTTTACTTTTTTTAATGACTTCTCTAATTGCAAGATAAAGAACTTATCAAACTGCTTAGGTTGAGTATACCACATAAGCTTGGATCCTGCTCACCTTTGTATCATTGGTTTTGTTTGGTAGCGGTTGCTAGTGGGAAGGTACCCTTTCAGTCAATTAGCAAGTTACACGTGTTTATGATTCACAACATGCTGTGTTTTAATTAGAATGGCCAATGTATGTAATTATTGATACATGGATTCTTTTCTTGCTGTAGATAAATATTTGTGTCAATTCATGATGTTTTTTCCCCTTCTTAGATGATGAGTCGTGGAATTTGGTGACATGTTTCTGCCGTAGACCGTTCGCTGGTCGGCCCATGATTGAATGTTCCAAGTGTAAGACATGGATTCACTTGTTCTGTGCTAGAGTAAAAAAAGACCATGTTCCAGACATCTACATCTGTCCCTCTTGCCGGCCAAAATCCTCATAAACTCTAGGACATTCTGGTGGATATTATTTACTTTTTCTTTATTCATTTTTTGGCATACCAGCTCATTTATTTCCTTTCTGTAATATGACTTCCTTGTGTGTTGGTTCGCTTTATCTCAATACACTTTGTCTTTTTTGCCACTCTAATTTTTGTCCAATTGAAATTCTTGATCAGCGATTCAATTTAAACCTGTATTTTGTGGTTACGATACTGTACCTGTCCCGCAGTTGAATTAAAGTTAACAACGATACCTTACCTAGACGATAACGATACTTACCAACGCGTGCGGACCTTGAGTTAAGCCCGAGGTTAGCATTTTTTCGAAGAGGACTTGTGGCATGTTCTATAATTGATGGCGACAGTTGGTGACAGCGCCTCGACTTCTACTGCTGTGAAGTCGAAGTCAGAAGGAAAAGCGGCAGCGGCGAGTTCTTCGGCTTCCTCAAAGGTACACGCCACCTCTCAGCAATTGGGTATTCTATTTAAACCCCAGCTCTTGTCAAACGCCGGTATTGTGCATTATAGTCATTTGACCGTCCTTTTTATGGTAGGGAGCATCTGGACAGAGACCAAACTACAGTCTCAAGTTCACTCTGGTAGGGCACACCAAGGCAGTAGCTAGTGTGAAGTTCAGTCCAGATGGGCAATGGCTGGCTAGCTCTTCAGCAGACAAAACTGTAAAGATTTGGGGAGCCTATGATGGAAAGTTTGAGAGAACTATCACTGGCCACAGACTGGTAAGTACTGAAGTTGGCAAATTTGTGCAACTATATTAAAGTTCACCGCAACCGTGTTGAACATGAAATACAGTACACAGTGTTCTTAGCAGTTATGTGTATGGGACAAGTGAAATAGTAGCATTATTCTAATTGGTGCAAGAAGACTTCGGCAAGAAGTCAAAACGTCCAGTTAAGTTTTAATTAACATAATATTGGCTGTTAAAACAACTATTATTTTTTTCAGTAAAGGAAGACTGAATTATAATGTTCTGTAGTCATTTGCACAAAGTAACGAGTAACGAAGATACATTTTATTTGGTGGTCATGTGCATGTATTTTTTAGGGTGTTTGCCGTCAACTGTCCATGGGTATTCCTGGGATGCCCCACCCACTTACATGGGTGTGTACTATAATCATATTGTCAAGTGAACCCTAAAATAGCTGAAAACATGTATTTGTGACAGGGGGAGGGGGGCGTAGCCACCCATTTTGGGTATACTAGTCATGTGACTACAAACACAAAAGGCAAGCACGACCATTCAACCACAAGGAGGAGTTCCTTGCAGTGAAAGTTATAAATTTAATAAATTCCAAAGTTTTGATGGAACATCCCATGGGACTTTTGTATTGTCCCATAGGACGATTGTTACTGGACAATACTTTCACACGCATGACAGTTATGAGGAACAGTCGCTTTTGTTGTTTCTAAACTCGGCTATAATGAGGTACTTATAAAGTTTTTGCAGTAGCTAGCAATGGTTGCAAGTCCCAATTCTGGCTTAACCCTTTCGACGCCGACTTTCTTTAACACTTCGGACGTCTTTTAGAATTCAAATTTGATTTTTGAATTTCTACTGCGAAGCAACCGCAAAAATCACAAACAAACAGCCAGGCATATGAAGTAGGTAGCTATAGCCTTATAACAAGCAAAATAAACTTCTAAAAGTCTGAAAATGAACTGGAACCAGTCCATCTAACCGCAGCTTTTGAGGAACGAGCCCTATTGATTGCTCTCGATGTCCGCTAGGAAAAACTTTATACATATTCTTCCAAAATGCTGAGGGACTCTCTATAGGCTTCATACTTTCTATTCTGAGTGTTTGAAATCCGTAGGCAAGAAAATTAATTGGGTGCTCAGTGTCCTGAAATACTCGGTCAAAAAATTCTCGATCTCCGTTTTCAGACAATTAAAAAAACAAACTTAACCTGTCCGTACAGGTTCAATATTTTAAAAAAGGAAGTACAACGCCTAGAAATGACAGTTCAATCTAGAATAGATTTTTTTAAATTCGGAGAACGCGGACCTGTTCTCACCTACTTATATGCGGTTACGGCATCGAGGGTTAAGATTAACAGGGAACGTTCATTTTGAATAAAATTGACTTTGTCAGGTATTTTATGAAATATTGTGATAATGGCTTTATTGTGATAATTCAAGTTAATTTCGCATCACTTGCCATGGGTGTGTGCACATCTTTATCACCTTTTCACATGTACCTCATAAGAAGTTCTCTCTCCATTTGTCAAAAAAAAAACAGGACTAACCTAATTCATCAGTTAGCAACAAGGATACACTAGAGAGTGTGTGTGTGTTCTTGGGGGGAGGGGGAGGTGAATGGAGGCTAGCTTTGTATTGAAGTTGAACATAGTGTGCATTAGATGGAGATTTGTGAGTGTTTGGTAGAGATTTAGTTTTCCATAAGTTTCAGCAGCATAAAAATTCTCATCCTATTACAAATATTTATTGTATAAGTAGATACTCTTTTTCACGTACCCGTTTCATTTTTTAGATAATTGGAATGATTTGGAAGATAATGGGAAGGGTTCGTTGTCTGGTGTGTAACTGTTACTCAAAATTCCGTCTGCAGAATGTTGTTTTCTTTCATTGTGTTACATCAACATTGTTGTAGCATAGATAAGCATTAACTCTGTTACTCAGGGATTCATACAGGATGTGTTGATATGGAGTCATTGTGCATCAAAAACTGTAATGTCTATTACTATACGTATATCATCTACACTTGTGTATGTATCTAAAATTCAAGGGAAAATCCCAGTTCCCTTCCCCATTCACTTCCCTTCTCTATGAAACCTGTTATTGCAATGTTTGATACAGAATGGGGAAACACTGAAACTGCCCCTTCCTCCTCCCCTCCTTTTTTTTACTCACAAAAGCTTCCTCAACAATATTACACCAGGTATAATTTGATTAATTTTTGCATTCAGATGTTTAAGATCTCCAAGCTTTATATCAGTAGCTTCAACAGTTGTGACATTATTTATATCAGTAGCTTCAACAGTCACTGACGTAAGGGATCTAATCGTTTCAATCTACTGGCTTCATTGATGCAGTTTTTTTAAAGTTTATTGATTTATTCCTGACGTTTACGCGCGCCACATTGTGCCTGGTTTTCCTGTGCACTGTCACATGTTTAGTAATATAGCGAATGATGCAAGAAAATATGACTTCATAGAATTACACAATTTCATTATTCTTGATTGTTAATACAATTTATAATTAAGCGAATTCATTCTTCACGTGTTGAAATATGCCATGTAGACAGGTTTACCCACAGACTCCAGTGATCACTGGTTTACCCACAGACTCCAGTGATCACTGGTTTACCCACAGACTCCAGTGATCACTGGTTTACCCACAGACTCCAGTGATCACTGGTTTACCCACAGACTCCAGTGATCACTGGTTTACCCACAGACTCCAGTGATCACTGGTTTACCCACAGACTCCAGTGATCACTGGTTTATCCACAGACTCCAGTGATCACTGGTTTATCCACAGACTCCAGTGATCACTGGTTTACCCACAGACTCCAGTGATCACTGGTTTACCCACAGACTCCAGTGATCACTGGTTTACATGCCCAGTCTGACAGATTACTGACACAGTAGTTAAATGTTGAATGGGTTATTGTATAGAGGTGCAACGTCGACGATCCTTACCCATTCTATTTAATTATTCACAGGGCAACTCGGACGTGGCTTGGTCTCAGGATTCTAAATATCTGGTGTCAGCTTCAGATGACAAGACGTGCAAAATATGGGAGGCAGCCACAGTGCGTGCTACTAGCCGTGGGTGTTTTTATTTACATTTTTAAGTTTGTGTTGTTATTGTTGCAGGGCAAGTGCTTGAAGACGCTGCGTGGACACACTAACTTTGTTTTTTGTTGTAATTTCAACCCTCAATCTAACCTGGTTGTGTCTGGATCGGTAAGTTCACCATACACACACCTACGCACGTACATACACACTACACTCCATGATCATGCGATGGTAAATATCATATATAAAGAGATAGTACTGCCTCATTTGTGTAGAAGTGGGTGAGCTTAATCAACCTATTCAATTTTTTTATGGAAAATTATCCAACTAGTGGTACTATATGTTAGTCCTCATTCATCTGTGTATGTATGGATACCAGAAAACACTAAATAATGCCGCATGCTGACTAACAGCACTGGTTACATTTCATTCTGTCTGCAGTGTGACTGAAACTACAGATCATAAGCCAGCGCCCATTGGTGTACTTGGCCAGAAACCAATTTTTTTTAACCTATACTACTTAGATGCACATGCCGATTGAGAGTGTATACTCCACACTGATCAGTGTTTGGTCACATGCAGGTTTTATAATCTTACTGCTCAGCTAACTAAATTCTTAGCGATTAGATGGCTTCACATTCTGGTTACTTTACTGTGTATTAAATTACCTTGACCAGATTTCCAGTCCATGGATTGACTTTGTACCCCATCAACGATATCCCCACCTCTCACTGATACAGTCAGTTTGTTTTTGTTTTATTTTAGTTTCACTCTGAACTTGACTATAGTATGTCCAAGTTGAGTTGGCTGCAAGAAAAACTTGAATAACTTTAGAATGGAAGCAGCTACACATCCGGGGTTTGCACCATTGGAAAGCTCGCGCCGAAGCGGTTACAAATATTCCCTCAGTAATCTCCAAAACCAGAAGGAAAGTGCTATTCCAAAGCTCAATACAAAAGTCTATGGGATTAGAAAAAAAACCCCACAGCTTTCCCACTCTACACGCACCCGAATTTTGTCACGCAGTTCCGTGCAATCCCTTCTCCTGCGAGGCTTTCTAGCCTTGTATTCCATTACTAGTGTACACTATGAGCGCCAAATAATCTTTAGTTGTTGTGTCTAGGATACAGGTAAGTCTAATACACAGGTAGATTTAATTTTTATACCTGTTTAACAACTAATGCCGAGATATAAATAGAAATAATGCCAGCATTTAGCTAGCAGAGTGTAATATAGCTGTAGTGTCTGTAATAAGCTATTGCAAATCTAGTATATCCCAATTGTGTGATTGTTAGATCTTTTTTATTCAGATTTCTTACCCTTCCACTAATGTCCCACCCCCTAGATTTATTGTGGCAATTCTGAGTGACTCCACCTTCACTTCGGGGTGAGCTACTAAAGAAGCTTTTCATTATCATTTTTATTTCTGCACTATTTGTTCTGTAAATATTAATGGTTGTGATAATTTAATTGTGATCAGTGAATATAATATATAAATGAAATAATTGACAATAAAAAAGTAAGCTTAAAGAATAGTACAAATTTCAAACAAGAACAATAGTTTCATCCTTGTGAACTACAGCAGAATTCTCACAGGTAGACACCGTGGATGTTTCAATACTCTCAAAAAGCTTACAATATTGGGCCGCCTATAATCTTCTGTGGCTAGTAATTTCACTCCTTTGGGTTCTTCTGTCTAGGTGCGTACCTGTGAACAGAACAGCGCCAGGAAATAACTATTTAGAACTGCAAGACGGCCTTGACTAAACTCTAGCAAAAGTTATTGCATTAATAATGCGCACCCGAGTAGCCGCCCCTTTTCACGTGAACGTTGATTTACTCGCGCGTCAATTGCAATTAGTACACATGACTAAATTGCTTATGTTTTTTTATTTACCAAGTGCATTCCTTGTTTACCGCGCTTGCGGTCGTGCCAACTCAACTTGGACACACTATAGTTGACATCTGAAGGTCCAAGTCCTGGGAGTGTGTTCACTTTTTGAAGACTTGCATTACACTAGTTTGTGTGCCATCTGTGCCAGGGAGTACTGCATGTTCACTAGTTGGGAATGAACATCTTCCTGAAAGAGTGAAATTAATAAATCGATGGTTGTCGAGTATTTTCTGTGCATTGCCACAGTTTGAAGTATTAGTGCCCAATACATTAAGTTAACATTACCACATAGAGCATAATGTAAGATAGTCTGTGCTGATGAACTTCTATTTCTGATATGTTTGTCGTTTAAGGGTGTGCTGATGTTGTTGTTGTTTAGTTTGATGAAAGTGTGAGGATATGGGATGTGAAGACTGGGAAGTGTTTGCGGACATTACCTGCTCACTCCGATCCTGTTTCAGCCGTTCACTTCAATAGAGATGGTTCTCTCATTGTGTCCAGCAGTTACGATGGACTCTGGTAAGTGATGTCACACAAACTGATGGTGATAATATTAATATGGGTGTTGGTGTGTGTATTTGTGTTAGTCGTATCTGGGACACGGGGTCTGGTCAGTGTCTGAAGACTCTAGTAGATGATGAAAACCCTCCCGTGTCATTTGTCAAGTTCTCTCCAAATGGCAAATATATTCTGACGGGAACTCTTGATCAGTGAGTACTCTAAGGTCTGATGATTGGTGGGTGTGTCAAGGATGTGTGTTAGACTGGGGCTCTTGATCAGGGAGTACTCTAAGGTCTGATGATTGGTGGGTGTGTCAAGGATGTGTGTTAGACTGGGACTCTTGATCAGGGAGTACTTTAAGGTCTGATGATTGGTGGGCGTGTCAAGGATGTGTGTTAGACTGGGACTCTTGATCAGGGAGTACTTTAAGGTCTGATGATTGGTGGGTGTGTCGAGAGGATGTGTGTTAAGGAGTGGGAAATTTTTTTAGTCCATGTGATTGAATCAGTGAAAAAGTTGGTTTTTTTTAGCTATGTAATGGGTTTGGGGGGGGGGGGGGTGGACTTGTAGGCAGTTGATATTGAGGCCGACACATAAATGCAGCTTTTAGCTCGTACAACATCAGGTGGGCACACCTACCTCAAGTGTACATGCAGCAACAGTAAGGAGGTGAACTTGTCCAATTTCCCCCTCCCCCCAAACCAAGTTTTATGGCATGGCCATATACAATTTTTTATTGCCATCATCTTTTCTTTTCATGTAGCACTCTGAAACTGTGGGACTACAGCAAGGCCAAGGTAAGGATTGTTCACTAAGTTACTTCTCCTGTTTGCTATTGTGGAGTTTATCATGAGTTTGTTTGTTTATGAAGTGTTTGAAAACTTACACTGGACATAAAAATGAAAAGTATTGCATCTTCGCCAATTTCTCAGTCACTGGTGGAAAGGTATGTGTGCAGCTGTTATGTGTGTGAAGAATCGGGACTGTGTGTGAAGAATCGGGACTGTGTGTGTGTGTGTGTGTGTGTGTGTTGCAGTGGATCGTGTCTGGTTCAGAGGATCACATGGTGTACATATGGAACTTGCAGACAAAAGAAGTAGTCCAGAAACTAGAAGGACATTCTGGTAAGAACACGTAGTGGTCTTAGAAGTTTTAAGTTGGTCATTTATTCTGTCTGCTGTTGATCAACAACAATAGCTACAACAACAAAAACAAGTATTATAAAAAGCATCAAAAGAGTACTTTCTGACATTTGAGTGTGTGTTGCTAACCTTGTACTCCACAAATATGTAGATCTAAAAAAGTGGTTGTTGAACAGTTTTAGCTGTTGTTGTTTTTATGGAGCAAAATGTAAATAATGTTTTGTGTTTGTTATTGTATACAGATGTAGTGTTGTGTTCGGCATGTCATCCCACCGAGAACATGATTGCCTCGGGCGCTCTGGAGAATGATAAGACAATCAAATTATGGCGATCAGACTTCTGAAACTGCATCATCACACCAACAACAAAGTCAACAACAACCAATGCTTTGCTTTTTTTTTTTTGCTTTTTTCCTCTCTTTCTTATTTCTTCTTTTCTTTCCTTTTACTCTCTTTACACTTTCAATTAACAGTCCAGTGTTGTGATGTAAAGTTTTTCATCTTGATTTACACTAATATCTAAATACAGTGTATGACAAGGTGTAATATACATCTCCAGTGTTACTCAAACTAGGGGGGGAAATATTCAGTTATAGATACAGTATCACTCCTGTAATGGTAGAGAGGGGATCCTGCAAATGGGACTAACAAGTGAAAACATGTAAGTGAAGGATCGCCTGGGAGATTCAGTGGAATTACTGAAGGTACTTCACCGCAATCTTAAAGGGGAAAAACCTGTATACTTGACAATCCCCTGGTGGTCTCCCGAAATCCATATAAGCGCTAGTGTTTGTGATCGGTATCTGAACTGAACTACATGTATGAATGATGCTGCCGTTGGACTCTGGTTATAAATAGAACCAGCGCCCTGGAGCATGAATGCTCTATAGCACAGCAGTAAGCAGCTTCGTCACTCTGTCTGCCTTACCAATATTCATTACATTGCTGAGAATTGATGATTGACCTCTAGAGTTAGAAGAAACCCCTGACGCAATTAAATTTTCTCTGTATTTCTATTTTAAATGCGACCGGGGTAATTACCGGGGGAATTCTGTAGATACATTGCCTATAAAAGTAATTGAGTTGCCTGCGGAGCCAGTAAAGATATACAAGACAATAAAGATGAACATGGGAATAAGAGTGACGCACAGCGTAAGTCAGTTGTAGTTTAGTGTGTCTGGTATAATTTCTGGTGCTTTAAATAAATAATGTGTATTTTTATTGGTACTGCACATTTCTGTTCTAGGACATTGTTCAGAAATGTTTGTCTGAAGCAAGAAAACATCCCATGGATGCTGAAATATTTTTATCCAAAGCACTTCAAATATGCCAGAAAAATAAGTTATTTCATTTGGAAGCTGAAGTGCGACACACTCAAGCAACAAGAATAATTAGATTGGCTGAACTATATGGACCTACAAATGATGCCATGGTAAGAGGAATATTTTACAGTGTGTGTTAGTTTGAGTGTAATTTATAGTCCACTGTTAAATACAATACTAATAGATACTACAATAAAAGTCAATTATCATTATTTTTTATCATTATTTATTTAGTTTGTTTGACTATTTTCTTATTAAATTATATATTACTACTAGCAATTATCATTATCATCATTAGTATTATTATAAGTTTAGAACGTACAGCAACAATTCTGAGATGCTTAGCAGAATGATTGAGCTAAGTCACATTGACAAGGTTTTTTAGCTGGTCTGCAGCTATTTGACTGGCTTTAGTGCTCAGCTTTCAGTTCAATAGCAATTACTATGTATGTTAACTAGTTACCTTGTAGGCTACAAGCACTGCTCCACAGTAAAAAACAACAACAACTTTCTCCATAAAAAAAAGGCAATTGAGAATGGTGAATAGATTTGGTAAAGGGTCGTCACAAGTAGAATTACAATGATGCGCGTTAATAGCGTAGTTTACAATATGAAAAGTTACGCCAGACTTGCTGTTCATCAGTAAGTAATCGGCGTATACGACACAATGGTGTGCCAATATTTGATTTCCGTAGCCAATAATTTGAGCCTGAATGCTTTAACTTAAGCGCCGATACAAAAATGTAAGTAAAGCAAAGGGTATGTAGCATAAAATTTGCTTATGGTTGGTCCGCACAATAACTTGTAGTTGTATAGCTATAATGAGTTGTGCTTCAAGGTGCAGATATAAACTGATAACTAAGGACTTAAGTTATAATAATACAATTGAATACTAGAAAACTGTTTTCGGTATAGCAGTGAAGTGAGGACTAAAGTGTCATTGGATTGTTTGAATAGAGCATTGAAGACCGTATCTGAATAAAGTGTAACTAAGTAATAGTTAACCCATTCACCGGCACAAGTACCTATAGGCGCCCAAGGATGACGTAAAACAATGAAGTTTAGCTATGGCATCCGAGCAGGACAAATGTATTGTTCTATTATATATATATATACTAGTGGTGTTTGAGCACAAATAGTGAGCAATCCTCCCGAGTTAGGTAACATAAACCTAAGTACTGTTGTATGATTAATTTTATTCTAACACTCCAGGTACTAAAATAATATGGTCAAGTTGTTAAATTATTTAAATTATGTATATATGTATGTGGTAAAGAGTTTCAGTGCCATAGTAACTACTCGCAACTATTTGACTTAAAAAACAACAACAACAAAAAACAACAACAACAACAACCAGGCCTTTCTAGGAATTACCGACAGGTTTCCTAACCCTATATTAGGACATGCTGCCAAAAAGCTGTGTAAAGACTGCTAAAAATATTTATTTGTTAGTTAAACATTTACTTTATGCTATTTGTTAGCTAAGCAGTAGCTGTAACTTAAGTAAGAACAATACTGTTGTGTGGGGCATATAACTATGACAAATAGCACATTAGCTTAACACTGACAATTCGAATATAAAATAAACGCCGGTAAGTTTGTAAGTTTTAACTGTGCCCGCAAAAGAATTCAAAGTGGTAAACAATTTAATTTCTTTGGATGATATGGGTAAAGATCGATTAACCAAAATATTCTGGCGTATGGGACGAGGTCAACCTCCTAGCAAACACGGAAACGTGAGGGTCAAACTACAAAATGACATACGTACGCCCACACATATAAAAACAAACAAATAACCCTCATTTTCTATTGTGTTACCCTGATAGTGTCTTGCTTGCTTCACTCGCTCACCAATTATTTTTAAAATAATAATAGCTACTTCGTAACTAAGGTAATTGGGCTAAAATAACTTAGCATTGGTTCGAAGAAATTTTTCTGCAACTGAGGTGGTGGATTTTGCTTGAGACAACTTTTCCAACAGCAAAAGTAAGAGGGAATGGGTAGAGGATATATATATAATATATAGCTACCTATTAGGTACTACAATAGAGGCTACAGAGTTAAACTTGCTCGCTCAAGCTGTCTCTTCGTTGCTAAAGAAAGTATAAGTTTTTAACTTGAGAGCTACTATAGCGAGCGCTGTAGGTGGTGAAGATATCAGCATGATAATGTCAAAAAGGAGATGGAAGTTGATATTCCTTAGTTCTCTTACTTTCTTCTTTTCCTTCAAAGGAGATGTCATCTCTCTGTAAGCTCAGAATATTCAGATGATGATGATAAAGATTATATTGACAGCAAGAATGTGAACTGAGAAGTGTTCGAGTGTGAGGGGAGAGACTGGAATAGTTAGCAAAATATTCTTTTAGTCTTTATTGCTCTTTTGTTGAGCTTGCAGTCACACTTCCTGGTGCTTGGTGGGTTACAGTATTGCTGGGTCAGATGACTGTCTATAATAACATAATAAGTATCCAATCAAGCACAAAGCAATTGCTAATATTGTACTGGAATGCATACAGATCACATTGTCATGATACAGTTATAATGGTCACCATAAAGACTTTGTGGTTTTTTGCTAGGCGATTAAATTTTGACCACAAATGTTGAACAATACATGTGCATGGTTTCCAGGTACTTTTTTTGAGCTCCTGAATTAATATAAAAAAAATTATTAATCTAGAAAATAGAAATCACTGATTCACTATTTACCCTTTCCCTGTCAATTTTATGACAACCAGTTGGGCAACATGAAAAATGTATGAATTTTTTATTTTTTATTTCTTTTCAGTAAAGACATTCCAACTTTTTAAGGCCCATCAAGACCAAATGTGTTATGATAATCAGCTATATGTGTTATAATAATGAGCATTATGAGGTGCTGTGATCTTCAGAAAGAATGATAAAAAAAAAAAAAAAAAAAAATCTAAAAAGTGTCCAAATAGGATCTATGTTCACAACCTTACACAAATTCATTTATGGGATATCAGTGGGCTGAAACGGTTGTTTAGGAAGTGCAAGCTACAACCACCACGTTTACTAGCTATCCCACACAGATATCCGCAAAGGACACTAAACACGTGGGCCACAGTTGACACAACTAAGGAGGTATGGCTATTTTTGAGGGTACAGCCACGCCCTTTAACTGAAAAAACCTGAACGGCCAAGGCCGTTCTGTTTCCTACAACCTAGCCTTCTAATTGCTGAATTCTGAGCTTCAGAGCCCCATACTATTAAAGTTGGGCGGACAGACTCTCAATGATGATAAGTGTTCCAGCAGCCATACTTAAAAAACAAAACAAAAACTAATAGTAACAAATACAGGTGCACTCGTTTCAAATTTTTATTACAGAAAATACTACAATATTATTAAATAATCAATTTTTTTAAATCAGAGAATTTGGAGTGGTCCAACACCAAGAATTCGCAGCTCTGACAGTCAAAGGGTACTTCTGTTACTCAGACAGTGTGCACTAAGAGGCAGTGTGTTAGTGACCTAGCCTAGCTGATGTTTAGTTTGTAGTCTAGTTGTAGAATGTACATATGTTAAATTGTAGCACACTGTCAAGGCCAGGTCATGCTCTGTGCACTCTGCAGAGTTCTCTGAATTTAACTTCCACAGGAGCTGGCATGATTATGGCCATACTTTTTTTTTTTTAATGAAGACCACACCCATGCCCTAAAGATTGATATAAAAGCATGGCTGCTCTTCGAACATTATAAAAGCTATGAGGAATTCTTTTAGGGTCTTGTCCATCCCCAAACCACAGCTTTCTGCAGTGTCAGTTCAGGCAAACAATAACGCCTGATCTGAGAAAGCCATAGAAGGCCAATGTGAAGGCCACCCAGCAGACTCACTCGCTTGTCATGAGCAGAGAGTGCACATACAAATGTGACTGGTTTTGGGGAAATTAGCACCACTCCTTGTAAGAGAGATGGAATTGGAGCTACTACGTGTGGTAGGCGAGTGAATTACAGTCATTAAATCTGCAAAAAGAACTTTTACAATACTAGTGATGTGCTTCAGTGCAAATGGCAAGTGAAACATTGTGCACAAGTAATTCAAACAACAGGGTAGATAAACCATTTAAATTTATATAAATTATTAAAAGTTGATTTTTACAATTACCATTTCAAACCCTGTATGCAAAAATACAAAAGGTGTATTTAGTTTAAATTGCCTGAAGTTAATGTTTTAGCTCCTATTCAACTAGTTTAGGTACACATCATTCAGTCCTTTTATTCCTAAATGCAGCTTTCCCGATTTTTTTTTTAATGCTTCCTTGATGGCAGGAGGTCCATAGCCTAATAGGCTTTGGGGTAAGGAATACCCATAGGGGGTGTGATAACTTGGACAGCCTTGGGAGTGAATTTATTGAGTTGGTTTGACCGATTCCGAAGAAATTCTACCTAATTTAGAAAAAAACAAAAAAACAAAACCACTACAACAATAGATGAGATTCCACCTCACTGAAGAAGTTAAGCTCAATGAGTATGTGACCTAAACATTTGCACAGATCTCTCTGACACACAAGTCAATTTACTTTGTCGAATGTAGCCATTCTGAGAATAAACGTTTCTTTCAACCAATAGGCAATTTCTGATTATCTGGTTTTAATTGCTCCAAATTCACGTGTCAATAGTCTAGTGTAAATGTATACATAAAGCTCAGCAGATTCCCCACTCTCCTGTTTTCCTGTCATGTTAGAATGTCATCAGACTAAACTTGTACGAGCCCGTCTTTTTTCAGAATGATTCCCCTTTTTTTCTTTAGCTAATTTATTTCTTACCGTTAAGTGGAAGAATAACTATATGAGAAGTAAACTTTGTTTTTCTCCTGTCCTCCAGCTTTAGATTAAAGCACCGCATCACTTATTAATGTGCTGAGTCAGGAATTTTTAACTGTAAGCCATGCTCGTAGATTAATGTCAAAGCAGAGAAAATATGGTGCCTTTTCAAGCCTCCTTTAATCTTGTAATTGTTCTTTTTGTTTCATTAATACATTGAATATAGCTGTCATTTTCCCATTGATCTTGGCATTTATAACCACATTCATCATTAGAATAAAAAAATGTTGTCTATCTTTGTAAATTTAATAGCTAAACGTTTTTTCTTCCTCAGTTTAACAGTCCATCCATTTCAGTTCCATAATTATTGCATGAATGAACGAATAAATAGCTATAAAACATCTTCAGATCTCTATTAATTCAACTTTCGTGCAAGTTGTAATCTTGTTGTTATTAGAATTATAGCTACTGGCTTGCTCACTATTTTGCGCTCATTATACCCTAGTTGTAGTACAATTAAATTATCAGTGTTGGCATGATGTGCTACAACAATAAGATCACTCTAACAGTGGCTAAAGCCGGGCATCTGGGTTTGATTATCTCTCCTTTTTCCTAAATCCCTTTGATTGAGAAAGTCTATAAATTATTTAACCTGACATAAGTTTTCAGTTTATTAATTACTCTAAATAATACCTTGTGCATTTGTATCAATGCTGTTATCTTTCTAGTTGGTTTACAATTACATACATAGATGGCTTGGAAATTGCTACACTCACTCTAGATTCATTAGCATTTTCTTTGTTCTTGTAGGTATTTTCTGATATGGCAGCATCATATTTTAATCTGGGGAATCTTTATTTGCCACCTTTCTTTTACCAACAAGAATATCCCCAAAGTTATTATCATTCCAACGGAATTAAGATTTGCTTAAGAGGCTACAAAATGGCATTACCAAGGATACCAGGCTTTGTGGGTACAGCTGTGATGGTTGCTGTTGATCAAGGTAATTAACCCCCTTAGGATGTGTGAGAGGTTTAGTTCCTATCCCTGCACAGTCATAGCCATGATGTGATAAAGATTATTATTACAAGTGAAGTGAAGATTATTATATACAAATTTCCATTCTTTCAGATTATAATAATACTTGACAGTGATGTATAATAGCTTATTATAAAGATGTGGGAAATTTCACTTAAATTTGTAGTTTCAAATTCTGTTTGTGGATATAACAGAGTCTTTATGAGATGGTATGAAAGAAAATGTTTTTAAAATTTCCTTTTTCAAAATGGAACACAATGTAGGCTATTATTACTGGTAATAAATACTTTCTAATGTGTTAGTGCTACGTTTACTTGCACACTTCATTTTATCATGTGACTAGCATCTTAAGAGCCCATCTTAATTATTGTTTTGTAGTGGACTCTAGATCCATCTAGCTCTCCTATTAATAGTTAATAGACTCAAATGCCTTGATGTTTGAGATTAGCTGTTTTAATCGTATGAAGCCATATAGCAGTATTACACTGCTTCTGACAGTTTAGTGGGTGTGACATTCATGAAGCCACACTTAGTTTCCATTATAAACACAATACCACTAACTAACTATTTTTATAGTTTAGCTGAAAGGATAAAGAGTTATCATCGTCAGTACTTAAACCTCATTCATTGACAAATATATAAAACTAAAACGCTGCTAAACTTACTTAGTGTTAAATTATGTCACACAAATACACCTGCAAACTGCATAGCTATGCCTAATTGTCTTTTCTCTGTCTTACTAATGTGACAACCTATAGCTACACTGAGCAGATATGATACAATTTATTGCCAATCTACTATTTTGCTGGGTTGAACCACATTAATACACTTGCGACAACGGCACCGTGTGTGTATTCATGAAAAATTCATTAGCTGACCCAGGTTGGTAAAGCATCATATTAAATGAATGGGTAAAGCATCGTAAAATTCAGTAGAAGGTGATTAAATGTAGAGGTTGCATTGCTATTCTCCGTCGGACCTTGTTCACCACATTCTGAACTCCTTCCAGAGGTCCGGGTATAAAAAGGAGAGAGCCCTGCATGCCCTTTGACCTAGCTCCTTTTATTCAAATTAAAAAAGTACCCACTCAAAGAGAATCCTCCAAAATGGCTCACTATTCTTTCAATTTGACCCGCATCCCCTATAAAAATGAGTGCTCCAACATACACATAGCTCTATATAATCATTTTTAGAAGTGATGTAGAAGAAAAACCGACTCTAGCTTCTATCACTGTCATGTGTGTGCCAAATCACTAGTAGCTATGTACAAGCAAAAGTATCTAAAAAGCGGGTGCAATAGATGATGGAAGGCGGTTCAAAAGGGAGGTACGAAAGAGAAGGTAAGAGAAGGTAAAAGACGATTAATGGTAACTAAAAAGCGGGTGGAATCGGCGAGGTAAGGCCGCGCAGGTTTAAATGGAAGGGAAGAGAAGGCAAAAAGGCGAGTGATTAATTGTAACTAAAAAGCGGGTGGAATCGATGAGTAAAGGCAGGGGTTAGTTTCCAAAAGGAAGGCGAAAGTACAAAATAGACAAAAGTTTCTCAAAGTAGGAGAGAAATTCAGAAGTAGGAGAGATAGGAAAAGGGGACTCCATGACTCAAGAAGAAGAGCTGAAGGAAGGAAAGGCGGGGTATAAGAAAAGCTTAGATAGTTCAGAAAAAGAGAGCAGGAGGGGAAACTTATGTAACCTTAACCAATGGTAGAGAATGGTAACTGAGCAAGATAACTTGTGCTACTGCATTCTTACTTTGCAAACGTCAAGTGCCACTATGTGGCGGGGTACTTGCTAGTTAAAAATATTATCACCAACTATTGAAGGATAATCTAGGCTAATTTACTATAGTATGTGTCTATTATAAAACATTTTTAGAAATAAATATTAGAATTTCATCATTAAATGAAAATTCTGGCCAACAATTTACAACCACAACCAACCAAAATTTACACTGTACTCACCTGCTATAGCCCTTAAATCACTTTTCAGCAAGATGAATATCTGCTCTCTAGGATAGATGCAAGTCTCCACTAAGTATGATGAATCCCTCACATTCAGATGAATGCTTTGTCTAATTATTGATATTGTTTCTGAAGTTTACTAATATTAATAATTCTGCTACCCTCTATGGCTACTTTAGATGTTTGAGCTTCATGATCTACCCTCTACCTCTGAAGGTTTTTCATTGTAACCAGCTTGCTCTTCTTTGAAGCTGCTTTCCTCTTGTAGCATACATGCCTGTGAGAGCTATTTCTCTTATTGTTCTTATTCCCCATCCTATGTGGCTTCCCAGCCAGCTGAGTAACAGCTGATGCGTTGGGCTTTTTGGCGGGCCTGCAGTTGTTTTGGCAAGCTGCGGTTGCTTTGCGGGATCTGCTGTTCATAACCTTGGTTATGCCAAGACTTTTGTCAGCATTTCTTACCGAAAATATGCAGCTGATCAAACTCACAGTATAAGCGTTGAAAGTACCCGAGTTAGCCTCCCACGACGCTGCTGGCACCTGTGTAAAATATTTTGAGCTTCTTCTAGGCTGCTAGAGCTAGATTAATAACATGTGGCTCTAGGCATATCCTTAGCTGCATAGTATGTATCTAGGGTGGTAGGAGTGCTATTATGAGAGTATTGCCAACTAAGCTACCTGGAAAAAATTAGATTTTTAGGTCACTTATTATCACTGGATCAATATTTGGAGATATGATTTGTACTTAAGTAACAAGTACATTTTTATAACTGTAATAAATGCATGTTTAACAATTTGCTGATAAAATTATATAATATACGAATATCCATGAACAAAACTCCACCCAGTAACCTTAAGGAAAGCGACTAATTGTAACTAGAAAAGCAGAGGAAAAGGTGGCATCAATGGGAAGGTGAAAGTTTCACAAAGCTAATTAAGTTCACAATCATGGATAGAAGGACAGAGAGGAGAGATAGGCAAAGGAGGAAAAGGGAATCCATGACATAGAAGAAAGAACTGAAGAAAGGAAAGGAGAATAAGAAGAGCTGAGATGGCTCAGGAAGAAAGAGAGCATGGAAGGGAAACAGATGTAACTAAACCAAGTGGTAGAGGATAATAACATTGGATAAAAAATAACTTATGACTGCATTTCCACTTGCAAAAGTGATTACATCAAGCACGACTATGTGGCATTCACTATTAATAAACAAGTAAATATGAAGGGAGATTCACTATGAATCATAAGATGTGCCTTAAATGGATTGTTGTAAGTCAACATGAACAAGTGAAGGACCAGGCCTGTCAGCCACTATGTCTGAGCATATTGTATGACTGGTGGTACAGCAGTGCAGCTGGCTATTAGATAAACTATTAAAAGATGGGAACTCAAATGTAGTCTACTAGTGGTGTGCTTTAGCACAAATGGCGAGCGAGCCTCCCAAGTTATGTTACATAAAACTACAGTACTGTTGCATGATTAATTTTAACTTCTAACACTAAAAAAAGGTCGAGTTTTTAAGTTAAGTATTGTAATGGCTAAGGAACTTC
>WLWD01000172.1_pt1 | contig 30524 bp, 17 predicted proteins | sample 6712731 | NCBI WGS metagenome assembly WLWD01 (sample SAMN12718690, study PRJNA576275) | sponge metagenome | isolation source: marine sponge | host: Mycale hentscheli | place: New Zealand: South Island, Marlborough, Capsize Point | collected 2014-11-01
CAGTCCATACTCTCACTTTACCCAATCCATACTCTCGCTTTACCCAATCCATACCCTTGCTTTACAGTCCATACTCTCACTTTACCCAATCCATACTCTCGCTTTACCCAGTTCATACTCTCACTTTACTAAATTCATACTCTCGCTTGACCCTAATCATTTACATACCTTAGCTACTGCCACTTCCAATAAGGATATTTCATTGATGAGAATTCTTCACCACTCCTTCTGCCTCTGATGTCATATGCAAAAGTAACAGCTCCAGCAGTTTAGATTTTACGTCATCTCACTCCACTAGTTGTTGCAGCCTATGCAAATAATAGGATAATAGCATAGATTGTGCACCCATACAATTTCCTTATGCTGGCTGCTATTTCAGCACAACTTAGTTATAACATACCGAGGGGGTTAAACCTAGGATCCCCAATCCCCCTTCGAACTTTGGGGAAAATATAGCACAGCTAATGTTTAATTGTATGAATATTACGATTATAAAATCATGCATGAAACATTGATCAATGCGTATATACATTCTCATACAAGCATGTGCATCACAGTAGAATGTTTAGAAAAAGGGTGTGTCTAAGTAAACACACACAGCACGTGTCTGTTACTCCAAGCAAAACAATTCTCACATGAATGATACGATCAACTTCAAATGTCAGCTCAAAGTTACAATCAACTATTCGTCACAGTTTTTCAGTCTATTACAAGATTTTATATGTAACAACAGACACCCTCAGCCATGTGGGTTAAAATAGTATAATACTTCACAATAGTATAATACTTCACAATTTTAAATACTGCAACAAGAGAACTTCCCCCCCCCCCAAAAAAAAACCCAAAAAAACTCGGATCGGACTTGTTCATTAACATTTTGAAAAATTTACTAATATCTATATAGTAACAGGGGTTCATTAAGGGTGGGGGGGCAGGGGAGACACTCGCCCCCTTGAAATATTCTTAAAATATCGTAAGCAAAATGTGTAGTTAAAAGTGAATATTTAAGGTGAAGGGAAATGCTTAAATTATGCCCATCTCCTTTCTCGTCATAGTTATGCACGAAAGTTGTGTCACCCTTTAGATAGCACAAACTCAACCTCGCCCACTCTTAAAGTGATTTCTAAATGAATCCCTGAATATTACGCTTGTGTGTCAAATAACGACAATGACCATGTGTGTATTCATGAATAATCTATCAGCTTAAACAGTCTGGCAAAGCATCATCCTTACTTCAATGGGTAAAGAGTCATCACATTCAGTAAAGAGTGATTAATTGTTACTAAAAAGTGGGTGGAATAGATGAGGGAAGGCAGTGTAGGTTTCAAAAGTTTCGTGGAGCGTAAGTCCACAATCATGATGGTAGGACAGAGATTCAGAAGCAGGATAATTAGACAAAGGACTCTATGACTCAAGAAGACAGAACTAAAAAGAAAGGAAATGTGGGGGATAAGAAAAGCTTAGATAGTTTAAAATGAAGAGAGCAGGAGAGGAAAACTAATTAACCGTACTCAAAAGTAGAGAATGATAACTGAGCAAAATAACTTCAATACGTCAAGCGCCACTGTGTGGCGGGGTACTTGATGCTAGTATATTTTATATACATTATATAATTCCCCTTCAAAAATATTTCCTAATTTAGAATCCACCTAACCTTGCAAGCCACTTTTACTCGACTGCATAGTCTACCACACATGTGATCTTCTTATCTTGTTGTATAAAGTCCTGAACAATCAATAAATTAAAAAATTCTCAAGAATTTCTTAAAAATCAATGTGTACTAAATAATCATACCAACATTGTAATTAAGGCCAAGCGCCTCCTATCACAGTTCAATAGTATCTGAGTGCAGTATGCAGTTAGGCAGTACTCAAAATTACAGCACTCAAACTCATAATAATGCCATGCTAATTACTCAAAGAATCTATATAATAATATGCTCGTGTGTCAGTAACAACGATCGACAGTGTGTATTCATGAATAATTCACGAACTTATTAAGTATGGTGATAAAGCATCGTGATACCTTGAATAGGTTGTCCCATTCAGTTGAAAGTGATTAATAGTACACTAAAAAGAGGGTTGAATGGACAAGGAGAAGGCGGCTAGTGAAATCACTGAGTAAAGGCAGCATATGTTTCAAGAAGGAAGGGAAAAGTGCGAAAAAGAAGGCAACATTTCAACAAAGCCCAAGTCCACAATCATGATAGAAGGACAGAAATATTCAGAAGCAGGAGAGACAAAGAAATAGAAGGGACTCTGTGACTCGAGAAGAAAGGTGAAAGAAAGGAAAGGTTGGGGATAAGAAAAGCTGGATAGTTCAGGAAAAAGAGAGCAGAAGAGGGAAACTGATGTAGAGAATGATAACAATGAACAAAAATAACTTATGCTACTGCATTCTTACTGTGCAATAAGTCAAGCGCCACTATGAGGTGGGGTACTTGCTAGTTGTAAATATTTTTTGTCTTGCAGCCTAAGGGTGGCGGATATGCCCTAACTCCTCCCACCCCTTTCCAAATAAATTTTCTAGATAAAACCCTGACTATAATAAATTTCTGTTATACCAGTAATATTATTATTATTTATTATTAATAATAAAACTGTTGCACTTCTTGATAAGAAGCTACTCAACTTTATTGTAAATGTTGCAGAACTAGAGTGCTCCTAATGTCTATCATCAAATATCTTGTGGCTACATGAAAACTAATCATGAAAGAAATTAGTAATACAACTGGTGGACATCACTCAAGTGATAAAAGCATAAACCACAGCCTACAATTTCTCTGTCCTAAGACTTAGAAAGTCCAAGAACTACAGTTCCAATAGAACATACAAACATCACCAGCTCATACATGTGTCTATTACCATGTGACAGGAATCCACATCTTTCACCTGTTCAATAAAAACTGATGCATATCACTCATACCCCATCTCCTCCACCTGGACTTTTAATGAAACTAGCCCCCTATCACGTCCCATTCAAAGGTCATATCCTGTCCATTCTCTCCCCTCCCCCACCCTGCAAGCCACACAGCAACAACAGGAAGGTCACAAACTTCACCTAAATCAGGTATGTCCTGGGCATCATCATAAAATAGTTTGAACAATCACCTCAACCAAAATGATGGACACTCAACTCAAATGAGACATGTACACCACAACTTGAGACTTGCTTGATTCCATCTATATTGAGGACTTCGTCAAGAAGCAACTAAATCAAATCACGTTATTTAAAATTTTCTTTGTGATATTCTTAATAGTAGTTGTAACGCACAATACTTTCACACAACTGAACATACCTATTCGTGGTTCGTCTAGTGGACAATGCATTTTAAAGTAAATACTGTTGAGTAGGGCTTATAACTGTGACAAATAGCGCATTAACTTACCACCGCCACTAACTCGAATAGAAATTGAGCTCCCATAAGATTTTGAGTTTTAACTGCACCCGCAAAACAATTCAAAGCCGTAAACCATTCAATTTCTAAGGTGATACGGGTAATGGTCACTAAACCGGAGGATTCTGTTTAGTGAAGTTTGGGACAGGGTCGAACGCCGAGCGAACACCAAAATACGGAGGGTCAAAGTACAAAATGACATACATACGTCCATATATATAAATAAATAAACAAACATCCCCGATTTTCGATTGTGTTAGCCCTGTAAGTGTCTCGCTCGCTACGCTCGCTCGCCAAATACTGTTGAGTAGGGCTTATAACTGTGACAATTAGCGCATTAACTTACCACCGCCACTAACTTGAATAGAAATGGAGCTCCCATAAGATTTTGAGTTTTAACTGCACCCGCAAAACAATTCAAAGCCGCAAACAATTCAATTTCTAAGGTGATGGGTAATGGTCGAGGATTCTGTTTAGTAAAGTTTGGAACGGGGTCGAACGCGGAGCGAACACAAAAATACGAAGGGTCAAAGTACAAAATGACATACGTACGTCCATATATATAAATAAACTAGTGGTGTGCTTGAGCACAAATGGCGAGCGAGCCTGATGGTTAGGTAACATAAAATGTTACTATGTTTTAGCTTACTTCATGCAAACACTATAATAGCAGTTATGACCTTTTATTTCAGCAAACAAATACAAAATCACTCTCTTACCTTATTAATGGTAACTTTTGTAGTATCAAACATCAACCATTCTGATAATCTCAATCACCAGTAACTCTTGAACAAGCTCTCAGCTACGATAAAAAATAAACCAGTGTTATTATTATTAATTTTAGCCAACAATATGGAATTACTACTTACATCATTCTTGAGTATTGATAACTTCTGTAGTATCAAATTGAAGTTACTTTGACCATCTGAATTACCTTGAATTCTTGACAACAAGCTCTCACCTACAAAAACAAAAGACAATCAATTTTAGCACACAAATACAAATTTACTTTCTTACCTCATTTTCTTGAGCAGTGGTAGCTTTTGTAGTACCAAAAATTTGAGCCAATCTGACTATTTGAATTTACCAGTCACTGTTGACTAGCTCTTAGCTACAAAAAAAAAAGGCCAGAGTTAATTTTGCATATTTAGCTAACAAATATGGAATTGCGTACTTATCTCAGTTTCCTTCGAGAAGTAGTAGCTTCCATAGCATTAATACTACGGCATTCTGACTACCAACAGCTCTTGACAACCAACAACCGGTACTTCGTATCCCCCCATAAAACGGCGAAGTTTTGAAATTAAGTCTGGAAAAGGGTCTTCAATGCCATAGTAACCTGTCGAATCAACTTTTTGAGTCTTGAAAACAAGCGTTTTAGCAGGAATTTTCTCATACTTTGGAGCTTAAGTATAAAGTTAGGTTTGCTTAATGCTGTAGTTTCAGAATAAACTGGAGTCAAGCCTAAATAGCCGTGTTTTTAGGAGAAAAAAGTTCCCCGCGCGCGCGTTTAAAGAGCATACGTACCATCCATACATACATACATATATACTAGTGGTGTGCTTGAGCACAAATGGCGAGCGAGCCTGATAGTTAGGTAACATAAAACTAAGTATTGTTACTATGTTTTAGCTTAGTTCATGCAAACACTATAATAGCAGTTATGACCTTTTATTCCAGCAAACAAATACAAAATCACTCTCTTACCTGATTAATGGTAACTTCTGTAGTATCAAACATCAACCATTCTGATAATCTCAATCACCAGTAACTCTTGTTCCTCAGCTACGATAACAAAATAAACCGGTGTTATTATTTGTAATTTTAGCCAACAAATATGGAATTACTACTTACATCATTCTTGAGTATTGATAACTTCTGATTGAAGTTACTTTGACCATCTTAATTACCTTGAATCCTTGACAACAAGCTCTCACCTACAAAAACAAAAACAATAGATTTTAGCACACAAATACAAAATTATTTTCTTACCTCATTTCCTTGAGCAGTGGTAACTTTTGTAGTACCAAATTTGAGCCAATCTGACTATTTGAATTTACCAGTCACTGTTGACAAGCTCTTAGCTACAAAAAAGAAAGGCCAGAGTTATTTTGCATATTTAGCTAACAAATATGGAATTACTACAACAACCTTAACTGCTGGAGAAGATGACTGAAATGAATTTTGCTGTGTAGGATCCAAACAGATACGTTTCGGAGAGGAGGCATTGCAAAGAGCGGAAGGTACCGTTCGTTTTGCTGTTGCGGTTCTTTCCCTGGACTCCTGTATCAAGGACTTAAAAGAGGAAATGAAACTTTTCACCTTCTCTTTCATATGAGAAAGACGTTCTTCCAGCTCCAAAATGTTAGTCAGGGTTTTATCACAACTTCTGCAGAGGAAGCAGACAGCAGCTGAGGTGTCCTCAAAATCTTCCAAGTGTAAGCCTTGCATCCTCTGCTACAGCATTCAACACTTCTCTAGCTCCCGTACAGGCAGTTCCATGAAGCGCCTTTCTTCTTTTCTTCTCCTCAACAGAGGACACAGACACTTTGCAAAGGCAACAGTTTTCCATCTACTCCAAAAACCTGCCAGATGCAAGTTACGGTCGCCCGCTAGTAATAGAAATGCGAGTGAGAAGTTACGCGACATTCCAACACTTAGCACAAAACCTCAATTGACCACATGCTAACTCTGCATAAACAAATAGCTCTATGTCAGTACACCAGACCTCTTCCCCGCGTACGCGAAAGAGTGTGTGGCCCCGCGTACGCGAAAGAGGGTGTGGCCACGCGAGACTATGTTGCCATCATAGCCTGGGGTCCTTCTCTGTTTTGTTTGTATCTGAAAAATGGTCACTGAATGATGACTGAAGGAGTTGAGGCTTTCAATTACATGACTATTAAACTATATAGTATGTCTAGACATTAATCACACAGGACCAATGAAAAAAAGACTGCTTATAAATTATGAGATATATCTTCGGTATCATATGAATTGAACAGTACTACTATGGTCTCATAAAATAATTTCTTATGGCGATAGTTTTGATGTAGCTCTGTTCACTTATACAGTAAATTGCTATAGATATTCTGATGCTTCCAAATTTCCTGTTCCTTGGTGAAATCAACTACACTATGCACTTTTGCCCATTTAATTGAGTCTATAGTAATGTTGCACTGTTCATTTGTATGAAACTGAAAGTGTGTCTCATAATTATGTCATGATTATTGTACCAATTTACTTTTAATTTCTCACATGTTGCTTTTTTTTTCATTCATATTACTTAGCTATATTATTTTTATACTGCTATCATAAGCTTTAAAAGTTTAATTGTAAATATTGGAGAAATATTATGTTCTGAAAAAGCACTGCTATAACAATAAAAGTATAAATAGATGTTTCGGTCAATCCAGTAACCTTTATCGGTATGATACAAAACTGGAATGCATAAATAAACATGAATCTAGTAACAGTTGCTATGGGAGATAGTTACTATGTCCTACAGTAGCCAAGCTGTCATAGGCTGTGTTTAGTATCCCTAGGTTTTTGTTCATACAGCTTTTTGGGGCCTTTATATGCCATGACAGATCCAAAAAACATCTTGGATACCAACTCATGTGCTGATCAACGACTCTCACTCCATTCTGATCAATGTCATGATTGAATTACATAGCATGGTCTGCCACATCTGATGTAGTGCTAGGGTTCTCTCCTTCAGCCTATGTTGTAATGTACAGCCTGATTATCTAAGTCCTATAAAAGACACCAGGTGGAAGCAAGCAATCGACAACCAATTGATGAATATCAACCATGGCCCTCTAAAATAATGAAGCTAATACATTATATCTATTATTATTGTCATGATTTTTGTTTGTGTAAGTTCAATATGTTTATTTTCTACTAAAACTTTATTAGCTAGTCATTGTGTGAGTTATTAATGTTCAATGGATTTATTAATAGAACACATAGAACATCAGGCAAATTATTAGTTTCAGCATATTTTCCCCTTCTTTTTCGCTTGGCTTTCTTGCGTTTCTGCAAAATCCAAACCCCCCTGTGCAAACTCCTGGCTACAGGCCTGGTACTGACAAACATGAAGTTTTCGAGAGACTGGCTTTGGGACTTTTTAAATGAATCTTTTGTGGTGTAGGCTGTGAAGGCTTAACCAGTTATGGTGGGAGACAAGACCGAATAGGCTGCCACCAGAGTTACAGAACTACCTTCCCAAGCAGTTCAAAGCTTCCTCTCAACCCTAAACCCAGGAGTTTCAAGCCTGTTATAGGTTCAAGTCAGATAAAGGTTAGGCAGCATGGTCGTAACTGGGCTAGCACATGGTGGTAGGCCCTTTTATGGGTATTCTACCAAGCATGCTCAGATGTAGTATGACATAGAAATTACAGATGATGTAATGTGTGTGCATTAACTAGAATAGTTGACTACTGAATAAGTGTTAAATGTTCATAGGTATTGGGCTGATGTTTATAGAATGTGGTGCTTGTTCACCACATCTCCCTCTCTCCTAGAGGCCGAGCGTCCATCGGGAGGTGAAGAGGTAACATCGGCTGCAACGTTAGCTGCAGGAGCAGTCCAGCTCTGACGAGATAGAGCGTCAGCAACGGTGTTTGTTTCGCCTTTGATATATGTGATTGTAAAATCAAAGTCTGATAATCTCTCAATCCATCTCGCTAACTTCACTGACGGAGGCGGTCCATTCCAAATGTCTACCAGGGCTGAGTGGTCTGTGAAGATCTTAAATGTTCTTCCAGAGAGGTAAAATCTGAAGTGTTCAATTGTAGCCAAAACGGCCAAGGCTTCCAGTTCCACAATAGGGTAATTTTTCTCCCTTGCACTGAGCTGACGCGAGTAAAACGAAACAGGAACCCAATTGTCTTCCCTGTAAATGCACAGACATCCACCAATGCCCTTGGTTGAGGCATCGGTGTACACACACCATACATCAGTTATACTTGGTAAAAATAAAGATGAATGATGAACAATCTCTGAGATGATACACTGAAAGGAATGATAAAAGTCACTATCAGTATCATAATGTAAGATGTCAGGACTGTCATGTCTAAGATGTGATGATAAAACAGAATTGTGGTTAGCAAAGGACGGAATAAATCTAGAATAAAATGTTACAAGACCAAGAAACGCTCTGAGATCTGTCTTTGTCTTTGGAGGCAAGTAGTTCTTGATGTGTTGAACCTTAGCTTCAGAGATAGAGAGTTTTCCATCTCCAACCACAAAACCAAGAAATTCAAAAGATGAATAAAGCCAACAACATTTCAACTGTTTCACAGAAAGGTTTGCAGCACTAAGTCTGCCTAAGACAGAAAAGATATGGGTAATGTGGTCATCAAAAGTAGCCGAAAAAATAATGACATCGTCTATATATGCCAGGGAGTAAGATTCAAGTCCTCTAAGCACTTGCTGCATAAGCAGCTGGAAGGTGGCGGGGGCGTTTCTTAACCCAAACGGCATAACCCGGTATTGAAACTTCCCTTGCATACAACTAAAAGCAGTGAGATGTTTGGTACTGTCTTCCAGAGGGACTTGATGAAAACCCTTAAGTAAATCGAGCTTAGAAGGAAACTTGCAATTGCCAATCTGGGCCAGGATGGAATCTATTGAAGGCATTAGGAAGGGCTCCGGTACAGTAATCAGGTTTAGTTTCCTATAATCCACTACTATCCTGATACCTCCGTCATGATTCTTGACAGGAAGCGGAGATGAACACCATTTTGAATTCGATGGTTCAATGATTCCCAGATTTAATAGTGACTCAATTTCTTCCCTAAATGGTTGCTGATATGCCAGGGGGACTGTATAGGCAGGTGTCCAGACTGGGGTTTGGCTAGTAAGTATGATGGAATGTTTGACCAAGGATGTGATGCCAGGAATATCAGTGAAACGTTAGGAAATGCAGAAAGAGTATGATCAAGTACTGATTGCTGGTGAGGTGACAAATCGATCTTGGTTGGGGTTCTAGGGGATAAGTCAAAATGAGGTGATAAATCATTAGCAACTACGGCTACTCTCAATACAGTGTTGTCCGACACACGCTTAAGTTGACTCAAATGCACAACCTTCTTGCGACCTTTTGCCTTGTGAGGGGCAATCTCGCAATTAACGGGAGGTAAAAGGCTAGTGATTATGAAAGGACCATCCCATGATGAATCTAAGCAGCTGTTGAGACCAGGGTTGCGTTTAAACACAAGGTCACCGACACGATACTTTGAAACTAATTCAGACTCTTTGCTGATGCGGTCTGAAGACTGCTTGGATTGTAATGAAGTCTTGACCACATGATTGTGGCATGCTGCAAATCTAGCTACACCACTAATGGTGGGGATATCAATTTCAAGGTCATACACAGGCAAAGTAGAGGTAATCCGGGAGATGCCACAAAGAGATTCCGATGAAACAGGAGAAAGGTTTGAGGTAATGAAATCTGATGAAACGAGAGAACGCTTAGCACCTGAATCAACAATGACAGGGGTAAAGACACCATTAACGTGACCATGTGTAATAAAATCATCGTCAAACTTGTTCAAAGGCTCTGAGTCAGGATTGGTGTGAGCTGGTAAAGGGGAGTGAACTAAGGATTCCAATTTTTCCACAGAATATGCTGAGGTAGGATTGGATGTTTGGGAATTTGGTTGATGGTTACCGGGTGGTTGAGATCTGGGGGATGGAGCTGGACGGGGAGTATTGGGAGGTGGGTTAGGTTGGGGTGAGGTTATGGGTTGAGGTTGTGAGGGTTGGTGAGAAGATTGATGGTAAGAGGAGTCAGGGCACCTGTTGGCGTAATGTCCAAAGGCCCCACACTTATGGCATTGTACCTCGGAAATATCCCTTCTGGGCACTGGAGTGGGAGGGGTTGTAGGCGTTTGGTGATGAGACTGGTACTGAGGTCGAGGCTGATACTGGTAATTTGAAAAAGGTGTGGAGTAGTTGGAATGAGGTCTCTGAGAATTGTTGGAATGATGACGGTTAGAACCATGATGGAACACAGAAATTCTATGAGACTGAGAGTGATTATTATATCTGGGGGGTGAGTGAGACTTATAAGAACCAGGATGGTATGGTCTGTAAGCACTATCAGCTGAACAAAGGGAAGAAGCACAATCCTCTACGAATGCTTGGGGCGAGTTGTGGTGTCTGTCAAGCACGGATTTGCATGCATCAGTTGGCATGCCAGCAACAATGCCTAGGGCAGCTACACCTTGACAGATTAGATCAAGTTGGTCCTCAGTAAACACATCCAAAAAGGACAATTGTGACAACATTACACTATATCTATATTTCCAATTATTGAAAAACTGCATCACTGATTGGGAACCTGATTGTCTGAATTTGACAGGGAACGAGGAAAAGCAATTGTTTAACGAGTACCCGCCACTGTTAAGGAGAATAGTCCTCATGCGATGGTAGGAGGTGGTATTAGTAATACAGTTAAAGTAGGCTTCCTTAAATTCGCCATGTAAGAGTTTGGGCAAGATATTAATCCAGTCACAGGGACGAACACCATTAGATTTCATCCCATATTCAAATCTGTTTAGAAAAACAAAAATATTCTCACCTTGCTCTATAGGACCAATGGATTTTACTAGAGAACCGGAAGGATCATACATAGGTTGAGATGTCACCATTTGCTTGTCAAGAAGTTTCGACAGAAGAAGAACGGTAGGGTCTAAACCTGTAGTGGTTAGTTCTTTGGCCAATATCTTGGCTTGAGCAATCATGGAAGATCAGTGGGCTTGGCTCTAGGCGGAGTGGAGGGCAGAAGTTCAGGTTTATCCTTTTCCAAGTTAGCCAGGTCATCATTTTGGACAACAGTAGGGGTGGAAGACTCGCACCCCGAAAGAGAAGCTGAAGAGGAATTTGAAGACAAAGGTAATGCCAAGGAGGAACTAGAGTCACTGAAGATAGTGTCTTCAGAAGGCAAAGGTGAAGGATTAGGATTCCCACGGGGCGTCCACTTCTGGTATTCATGCCTTTAGATAACAATGACTGACAAATGGCAAATAATTAAAAGGGAAAATACAACAGCGTTCAGTACAACACAGATAAGAACACAAAAAAAAAATAACAACAACAATGAAGGACCAACAACAATGAAAAAAACAGCAATGAAAAACAAACAATGAAGGCAACGATAACAATGAAATAAATAATAACAGTAATATAGTTTAACTTGCAATACTGGCAGTAAGCTTGCGTTTGGTCCAACCGAAAAAAAATCCAAATTAGTCGTCAGGTAAGCAAATAGGAGTGTGGAAAAACTGGAGCGGTAGACTAAATCGTTTGAAGACTTTATAGCATCTACAAAAACAATAGGCTGAAGTGGAGCGCAGTAATACGGCTGCTTGCTTCCAACAGATGCATAAAATAGTAACGAAGTAACGGACGATACAGTTGAAGATTTTAAGACAATGATTGTGACAAGAGAAATAGCTAGCAAAGTTCGAGAAACCAGTTAGGATGACGCTGAAACCGATTCTGAAAAGAACAGGAATCAGACAAACTTGTAGTTGACGTAGGAGTATGTTTCGATGTCGGGGTCGTCTCCAAAGATCCGGCAACAGGAGATGAAGTCGGACCACCGCTGGCACCAAGTGTGGTGTAGGCTGTGAAGGCTTAACCAGTTATGGTGGGAGACAAGACCGAATAGGCTGCCACCAGAGTTACAGAACTACCTTCCCAAGCAGTTCAAAGCTTCCTCTCAACCCTAAACCCAGGAGTTTCAAGCCTGTTATAGGTTCAAGTCAGATAAAGGTTAGGCAGCATGGTCGTAACTGAGCTAGCACATGGGTGGTAGGCCATTTTATGGGTATTCTACCAAGCATGCTCAGATGTAGTATGACATAGAAATTACAGATGATGTAATGTGTGTGCATTAACTATAGTTGACTACTGAATAAGTGTTAAATGTTCATAGGTATTGGGCTGATGTTTATAGAATGTGGTGCTGGTTCACCACATCTTTGAGTTTACTAAATACCCTCTGTGTTGGTAGCTATATCTATCTGAAGATTCCAATATCACTTCCTGTAAGAAATAAATACTTTCAGATTCAGCACTGTTTCCCATCAACATGCAGATCAACAACTTACATTATAAACCACAGTCCCTCTTCCTAGCGTGTTGATGTTCAGTGGGAACTGGAGTAGAAACCGATGAGATTTCAGACTTCACACACACACAAGAATCTCAACACGTCACAAGTTCACAATCTGGCAGAATTGCTTGATCAAAAAGAGTTTTAGCTTGAACAATATTAACTTTCAAAAGTTATCATCAGGATAAATTCTTTCAATATTCAAATCATTTTCATTTTACAAAAATATGATATAAACATGATTTAAAAAATTCTATACATTTTTGGTTTACTGGAACTGACCTGGTATTAGTAGGCATGGTTATGCTTTCATTGAAACTTGCCACTACTTTCTTCCAAGCAAAACGTAGTATCCTTTACAGCATCTATAATCTCATCCTCCCTATGCCAGTATGGGCACTGTATACATTTAATGCAGTGCTAATATAAAATCCTGATTGAGTCACTTCAAACTTGTGATGAGATATGGATAGATTTTTTATACCTGCACACATCTTCATCCAAAATGTGAGTGTGCTTGGGAACATGTAAGCATTTCAGCTTAACCCTCTGATGTTTGCTATCCAAAATATAAAAATACTTTGAATTTGATCTTTGTCATTCCTTCATTTTTTATAGTATAGCAGATATGTGTAATATGATTGTTGGATATGAGCTACAAGTATATAACTTCAGATTATGGAGCATGTAATATCAGATTTGGGGCTACCAGTAACTTGACCTTTGAAACTTATAAATCATAATAATTTATGGTGATTTCTTACTTTATCAAACATGATTGTCTTGTTTTTACTGATAAAAGAAGCAATGCAGCAAAAAGCAAATTGAGTTGCCAATTAGCATATTTTAAAGTAAAATGAGTTACAAACAATTCCTCTAGCAGATATTGTGTTATAACTGCTTTGAAGAAAAGTTTTGAATCTTATGCTCGAAATTACATGGCATGAATCAACTAATCTCGGAGCAATCAAATCTGATTCTTTCTGGTCATTTCTTTGCTTGCACTAAGGTTTCAGGTTACAAAACTGGAATGCTGGAGTGTGAAATATAAATAAACATGCTTAACACACAAGACAAAGTCCGACAAGTACAGTACTTGGCTTTCAATTCACACCATCAGTTTGTCCACAAGTTGTCAGTAGCAAAGACTTTTTTCTCTAGGACAAACTAGATCTATAATTTGTCTGCCGAAAAAACCAATAGATGATCATGTGAAATCTGCCTTGCAAGCCAATGACTACCCAATGCACCTAATAAACACAACACTGGCTATTTGTCATACCAACACAGTCAGATTACCAACACCTCACCATCCAGTCAGGTCCATCGTACACCAAAAGCTACAGTGATTCTTCATTATGTGTGGCATTTCTCAGAGTGTATCAAAAGGATTCTAGCCCCTTTGGAAATGCGCACCTGTTTTAAACACACTCAACACTGAGAAATATGCTGGTTCACGTAAAAAACTATGTTCCACCAACTGAAAGATCTGGAGTAGTTAACCAGGTGCCTTGTGGTTCTTGTAACCAAACATACATACATTGGACAATCAGATCAATCCAAATAAACCTATGTGACTAGGTAATACTTCACTATTCCAAATTTTTTATTTTATAGACGTTTCGACCACTAGCTAGTTGTGGTCATCATCAGTGAACTATTACAATACAATGTAAAAATGAATGAGTGACCTCAAGAATGTAACTATGGATAAGTAAAATAAAAAATATGGACTAGTGAAGTATTAAATAAACAATATCATTAGACAATCAGGTTGTACATTACAACATAGGCTGAAGGAGCACAGGAGAATCCTAGCACTAAGTGATGATACATCAGCTGTGGCAGACTATGCTATGTAATTCAATCATGACATTGACCAGAATGGAGTGAGAGCTGTTGATCAGCACATGAGTTGGTATCCAAGATGTTTTTTGGAGTCATGGTATATAAAGGCCCCAAAAAGCTGTATGAACAAAAACCTAGGGATACTAAACACAGCCTATGACAGCTTGGCTACTGTAGGACATAGTAACTATCTCCCATAGCAACTGTTACCAGATTCATGTTTATTTATGCATTCCAGTTTTGTAGTCATCTATATCATACCGATAAAGGTTACTGGATTAACCGAAACATCTATTTATACTTTTATTGTTATAGCTAGTGCTTTTTCAGAACATAATATTTCTGCAATATTTACAATTAATCTTTTAAAGCTTATGATAGCAGTATAAAAATAATATAGCTAAGTAATATGAATGAAAAAAAAAGCAACATGTGAGAAATTAAAAGTAAATTGGTACAATAATCATGACATATTGAGACACACTTTCAGTTTCGTACAAATGAACAGTGCAAACATTACTATAGACTCAATTAAATGGGCAAAAGCGCAGTACACTTGAAATGTAATAATTATAGTGTAGTTGCTTTCACCAAGGAACAGGAAATTTGGAAGCATCAGAATATCTATAGCAATTTACTGTATAAGTTAACAGAGCTACTTCAAAACTATAGCCATAAGAAATTATTTTATGAGACCATAGTAATGTACTGTTCATATACCGAAGATATATCTCACAATTTATATATGCAGTCTTCTTTTCATTGGTCCTGTGTGATTAATGTCTAGACATACTATATAGTTCAATAGTCATGTAATTGAAATCCTCAACTCTTTCAGTCATCATTCAGTGACCATTTTCAGATACAAACAAAACAGAAAAGGACCCCAGGCTATGATGGCAACATGCAAATTATGTTCTAAGCTCTCATAATGGTTTCTTAAATTCCCCAATGTACCACGACTTTTAAAGGATCTTTTGTGTAGATCTTGTTCATTCCAAGTAACTTTAGCTTTATCCCAATTGATGTTGTGAGTGGTTCCAATGGAGTTCTCTACGTAACAGTAGAAGTGTAAAATCAATCAAAAGCTTGTAGAGATCTCTTGCGTTCTTTGAATGGATACTTCAAGGTTCCTCCTGTCTTGCCAGTCCTGATCACCATTCTTGCTGTTCCTGTTGATTTTATCATGGGTTTCTTTGAGAACTTACTTATACAGAAACAGCACTTAAAAACCTTAAGGCCATAGCTGTATGATGTGAGATGACCCTACGACACAGAATAATGCTCTCTAAGTTTATTTGGAAGCATCATTTATGTGCCAATACAATCAGAATTAAAGTTTTTTAAAAAAAAAACACTTGAACGTTTTCTTCTTGATGTTGCCACTATAAATGCCTTCGTGATTAATTGTAAGAGACAATAGAAGCATTATGAAAATATGAAAAAACATTGGAGAAGAAAAGATATGAGACTATATTGAAGACGTAAGAATTTGTTTGCTGAATTGTTTATTGCTGTTCCTTACAGCAGCAAATTTGCTATTTACACACTGACCTTTCTTTCTTAGCTATGTTCTCAAATTTTGAAACTATAGTAAGTGATTTAGCTCCTTCTATTTACAGATAGTTGTAGCAGGCTATAACTATATGTGACATGATTAAAGAGTAGTACTGATTAGATTGCAACAACTACCAGGAAGAGATTGCCAAAGCTGTGACATGAAGTCTCAATCTTGTTAAGCTTAATGCTGCTTTTTGATTGATTCTTGAACATTTTAAAATCCAAATTCGCTTAATGTTGGCTTAGACTAGCATCTGTCATTCTACAGTAACTTCGCCTTCACTTCAAACTGCAGTTACACAGCAGTAAAGGAAGACTGAAAAACCGGACCAATTCCGCGGAGGTGGGACCAATCTGCTAAGCGGTTTGGTCCGCCCGGGCCAAATACGGGAGGGGACCCAATCTGCTGTGGACACCCAATCTGCTGTGACACCGGCTCCGCCTGACTAACTTTATAACTGAATGACCTTCATTGGCGTGCTACCCGATCTGCGGAAGATAAGAGAACGCTCCTACTGATTCAATGGGGACTCCTACTCCCTTTAAGTAACGGGAATGTACGATATAATTATCAGTCTTCGCTAGAGGCTGTACTAGCCACAGGTGACAGATCTGTGTAGAGGTCATTGTCAGGTGGTGGAATTCAACAAATTTCAAAGTCTCCTGCAATTTGTGCTGGATAAGTACATTATAATATTAGCAGCGCCTTTAGCAGATTCTCCCATAAGCATTATTGTCAGAAACATGACCAATTCTGTTGATTTACCACAAAAAAAAAAAAAAGACATACTGTACTTAGTATTAATGTCAAGTAAAGTACTTGAAATTCATTTGTCATGTTTAAGCCCATAAAAAAAATACATAACGTTAAAATAATGATTCAAACGTTCATAATGGTATCATAACAATTGCAATCCTGGAAAGGCCGCTACACTTTTGTAAATGAGACAGAGTAGATTAGCTTAATATTCTCTGGCAAGTCATTGGGGGAATATTGTTTAGCCATGTGTGATAATTTTGTTCCTGATAAATTTAAATCTCTCTCAGCATCTTCCTCTAATTCCTGTGGTGGCTGGACACCTGTAGTTCTTTAGTCTTCATCATAGTCATTCTAACTTTGCGGGTGCCTTCCCCCAATAATTTCTCGTGCAGTGTGCATTAAATTGAGTCCGAGCCATTCTGCCGGCTGTCGCTATTCTGTTAACCAAAAAATGACATACTGTACTTAGTAATAATGTCAAATTCATTAGCCATGTTTAAGCCCATAAAAAATACATAACTTTAAAATAACAATGATTCAAAAGTTCATAATGGTATCATAACAATTGCAATCCTGGAAAGGCCGCTACAGTTTTGTAAATGAGACAGAGTAGATTAGCTTAATATTCTCTGGCAAGTCATTGGGGGAATATAGTTCAGCCATGTGCGATAATTTTGTTCCTGATAAATTTAAATCTCTCTCTGTATCTTCCTCTAATTCCTCTGGTGGCTGGGTACCTGGAGTTGTAATTTCATACTCTATTCTAGTCTTCATAGTCATTCTAACTCTGCCGGTGCCTTCCCCCAATAATTTAATAACTCTCCCGTGCAGTGTTGCATTAAATTGAGTCCGAGCCACTCTGCGGGCTGTCGCTGATTCTGTAAGTGGAGGGTGTATGTAAGCAGAAACCTCTGCTATTCCCTCCGCCTGATATAAAATAACTTCAGGACCTCCTGTAAGAATGTCTTTATCGATCCATATTTCCGTATCCACTTTTAAAAACGTACCTGCATCTAAATAATTACAGAAGCTCTCAAACGACTTGCTTAGCTATAACTACTTGCCACGTCTTAAGATTACCCCGAACTTACAGTCCAAAACAATTGGATCGTTAGTAGGTGACAAATTGCTAGAAAACTGAGCCACAAACATTTTAGAAGCCATAATTGCAGAAAGTTCTTTACAAAGTCAAGTAAATTATTTTCTCTCAGTCAAATAAAATTATTTCCGATTGTAAGGGAGAAAAACATCAAACTTAAGTACCTGTAGCTGATTTCCGGATACATTCATAACGCTATACTGCATTGAATTTACTTTCATTTACCCCCAGGAGTGTGCTGTATATGGACAAGGAGACTTAGTAACTTCAACATTTTTTATAATTCTTTTTTATTAGGTATACTTAGGAATTTTTAGTAATGTTTTGAGCAACTAAACTGCAGCTCTAGCATGGAGGGTGCTATTTAATTTGATAAAGCTAGCTATATCCTGAATATTTCATTATTAGAACACATCTAACATTAATTATCTGGGGTTTTGTAAATTGAATGCCAAATTTCAAATAACTCAGGCAAATAATTTTCATATAATGTGTAGAAACTTATTTAGATGGAGCTACAATGACTACAATTAGATCATTATATATTAGAGTAGTCTCAGCAATTGTGCTACATTTTACACTTCACAAAATTACTGTGTTATACAAGCCTCAAGATCTTGTTTATTTATTTTTGTTACCCTCACCAATCCAAAAGTTATGGTTGATCATGATTTTAAGTCAACTACAATCTAAAGCTTAAGGACTGTATTCAGCTTGCACTAATAAAAGTAAGTGTGCATAATATAGTGCACAAAATAAACTTCTACATGAATTAAATTTGAAGCATTCACAAGAAATAAAAATGGTGGTAATAAAAAATTAAAATCTCTTTTCAGGGAGTAATAGTTAACTTGTAATGAAGTGTCAATGTGTTTCCCTCCATTTGATCCAACTCTTCTTCAGTAGCTAAGCAAAGCATAAAAAAGTTCCATTCTTTTGTGTCAATATTGTCAAATGAAGCTTCTGGAACTGAAACATATTTTCCAGTGGATAACACTGCAGTGGTTTCTATCCTTACAGAATATGGTGGGCTTCTTGTGTCTTCTACCTTGATTTTTAAATACGTTCTTGCTCGAGGTCCAGAATTCTTATCCGAGGATATACCAATGAGAGATAATTCTATAAGAAACTTACTACTTTCAAAAGTAGCTATTGATATTAATTTACCAGGATCTAGCAATTCTTCTTTATTTATTTTCACACTTAGCTTAACCGGATCATATAATGTCTTCTTGTTGAAAATCTCAGGTGACCGGAGGGGAGATGTAAGAAAAAGTCTATCTTGACGTTCAGAAGTGTAAGCACAATCTTGCGGTATATTAGACTGCAGCCTAGGGCTGCGTCGCTTTGGGACATGATCTGCATCCTTTAACCTGCGTTTTTCTGGAGTCGCAAGTACTTGCAGACGGCCATTTGCTCTTCGTTTCAAGCCCTTACGGTCACCACCAGTGAGATTTCCTATTGCAAGTGACATCACTTCTACTCTTTGCAAGGCTGAAATATTGATTCTTTTTATATCCCCTGAGCAACAGGAAGTTAAACCTTAAATGCATGCTAAAGATATACTTGACTAAGATATTATCAGCCATATCTGTTTAGTTAGGTTATATAACATTTGTGGGGTCAAGCCCTTTAGACAGAGACGACTGCAACAACTGCAGCAGTGGCGGCAGCGAGGACAAGGAAGACTAAAGAACATTAGAGACAGTTTTGTATGTGTGTGAGTGTTTCAGGCATGGGAACCTGTATGTTGTTGATTGTTGTCTCTTGTGGTTATGTGCTGTGTAAACACTGTTAAAAATGGGGTGTTTGGATAACTTAGTTTTGGTGCTAAAGCCTAATATTGTCTCCATAGTTAGTCACAACTAAATTATATTTGAAATGAAGAAACTAATGGATATAAGTTACTATTATATAAGCTCTCTTGGTAAAGTATGCATTGATGTAGAAGTTATAAGGGCTCAAAGTGGGGTGTCCTTTGTTAGTTTTGATCACCTATTTTGGACTTAATCATCCTATTGCGTTTTCCCTGTATTTTGTGAGGAATTAATCTTCTTTATAAATTACAATTCTTCTCTCTGCTAGGGTGGCTGGGTAAGACCTCCAGACTATAAGAGAAGTGGCGGCAACAGTACCTTGGGGCGGCAGGCTTCTTCTTAACCGGCAAGCTTGTCGTGAACCCCACAATTGGTGGCAGCGGTTAGTCTGGCGTAGCCAGGCCCACGTAGCGCGCAAAGCGCCGGAGGGTCTGGGGACATGGCCGTATCAAATTTGTTCTGGAGGAATGTGGAAGTGGTGAGTGCCCCACCTCCTTTATACCTATATTTCTACCACAAATTAGCCATGATTGCTAAACCTAGCGTTGGAAAGGGTGGCTGATACTTAGAGGAATTTCTATTTGTGGTTGAGGAGGGCTATTCCAGGTAATTTGCTAACGGTAATTGGTAAGGTCTGGCTACGCGCTAGGCAGCGGTGGGATTGGACGACAACAACATTGGAAAACCCCCGCAGCAAAAGCAAATTACGGAACTGAGTCTGTCACTGCTGACGAATTCCCGGACCCCAAGAGACATGTGTTGTTGTTGTTTTTTTTGTGCAGGTCTCACTTCATTCCTTGGAAAGTCGACATGGGCCACCGTGTCTCCAAGAGGTCTAAAGCATGGGCACAGCAGGCAGATCCGTTAGAGGTACCTTTAGATCCACCGTCATAGGTCGACCCCCAGAATTACTCTTATGCCCAGGGGGGTGTAGAGGATGATGCTCTGCCAATGCTGGAAGGTGCCATAGGCGAGGACTTTGAGGATGAGGAAGAAGAGGTTGAGGTGAGAGCCAAGCAGTGTGACATAGTTGATAGGAATAGGCATGATAATGGTCTGAGGAGAGAACCTGAGAGAGGCGGAGAGTTTGCAGGCTTAGTTAATGCTTTAAAACTGGCATTTGGTAGTGGTAGAGAGGCAACCCGTTTTGTTGAGTCCCAGGGAGGTGGTCAGGGATATCCCATCGTACCGGGAGGGCGGAGACCTGGCTAAATACATCCGTGGCCTGGAAGTAGAACTCCAGGGACTGGCAGTGTCCCGTTGCCATTGGAAAACCATCTTACTAAGTTGCCTCCTAAGGTTAAAGGACCAAGTGTTTGAGATTGTGAAGAATAGAGGGAGTTATGTGGAATTGAAACAGGCCCTTCTCACACAGGTGGGGCTAAGTCTAAGAGAATTGGAGATAGAGCTTTTCTCCTCTTCCAAGAAGTTTTACAAAGATAGAGTTGAGAGGGCTAGACAGGTAGTGGCCCTGGCTGAGAGAGTCAGCATGTTATGCCCCCGGCAGGAGGACTTAGAACTCTTCCTTGCTAAGGCTTTGTTCGCTTGAGACCTTCCTCCTTTTGAGGCGGGCACCTTGAATTCGGCAGGTGTCACTTCTCTTGCTAAGTTGGTAGATGTTGCCTGTTTGCTTAAGGAGAATGGCAGAGAAAGGGATAGAGATAGAAGCGAGAGGAAGAGGGTGATCCCATCAAGTGTTAGAAAACTGGCCAATAATCCTATGATTGCCCAGAGAAGAAACAACAATCTAGGAAGCCCAGAGAATATAGTAAGGGGCAGGAAGCTGGTGTAGCGTAAAACCTGATAAAACCCTGGAAACAGTGAATTGGGCGAGAGCTGGGCAGGAGGGGACATGTCTGAGCGGCAAGGTGAATGGAACAGTGTGTACTATAGTGCCTGACACTGGTGCTAACTTTAGACTGTATTTTGGGGGGACGGTTAGGTAAAGGGTTCCTCAGGACGCTTATGGGAGTAAAGAACTGCTCGGTGCAAGAAGGTCCTGAGGGAAGTAGGCAAAATGTAAAAGGAGGGCAGCTATGCAGGTATGTAAAAAGTCTAAGTCCTGTCCCAGAAAATTGAAATTTTCTACAATAAAAACTCCGCAAATTTTGCTTTTGAAGGTAAAGAAATAGCCTTTACAGAGTAAATCCATCAAATGTTGTACTCATTATTGTTGGTATAATTATTTTTGCTAACTGTTAGTTTATATTAGCTATGTTTGAAATAGATGAACAAGGTAGTTACCAATCTTGATAAGTTTAATTGCTGGCCAGGAATGGGCAAGTTATTTAGTGGTGTGGTTTATGTTACAGCTTGTTCAGCATGCATATTAATTGTTGCTTAAAATTGATCCCATTCCTCCTTCTCTCTCATAGTGTGGTGTATCTAGACCATTTTCCAAACCACTATTCAATAGAAAGGTCTGGTAACATTGCCATACCTAATTTGTTATGCTAAAAGCAACCCACATAGACCATACCCTCAATTTAGACTTGTTCAAGACATTGAGGCATACTGACCTAAGGCAGATTAAGTTATATGGAACTGATTCATCACTGTGAAGCAGTCCATGAAGGAAACTTAACTGTTGCTAAGTAGGCTATGGCATAAAGGAATCTGCAAGATCTTTTCATCTTTTCTTGCTGAAGATGACATTTGATATGAAGAGTCCTTGTTTAGTTTAACTCAACATTTTATCTGTGTTGACTAACTATGGAAGATCAAGGTTATCTCTAGCTCCGAAAACCACTTCCATATTCCAGCATAACAACTTTGATACAGCAATGATACCAGACTATTCTGTGTAGCAGTTTGGTAAAAAGTTTAGAACGAGCTTCATCCAACCCCTAGTTTGTTAATCTGGCCTTTCGAACCCTCCCTCCCCACCTCCTTTTTTTTTTCTTTTTTGAGAGTTCTATTCTTATATCGTAGATATTGCAAAGGCTGCAAGTTACTCTGTACAGAAGTACAGCAATGGATACTTTTTTGTTATTATAATATCGTAGCTCATTTAAGTCATTAAATTGGCAATTCTTTGAGGGAGGAGGTGAAATCCCAGATTTCTCTCCCCCCCCCACCCCCTTCATGAAACCCTGTGCTGTAGGGTAATGTATGATTTCAGAGTTACATACATTTAAGAGTTATATACTAACCTTTTTTCTAGAGGTGAGTCACTTTGTAGTAGTTAAGCATGATCCAGTGACTATTCTGTAGGCATTTGTCTTATAATTCAGTAAGATTATTTATATTTTTTAAACCTTCAATGGCAATACTTTAGTTAAGCCAAGTTCAGTTAGCTGATTTCGTAATCAAAATCTCTCAGCTGTAGTCTTACCAATTGAAAGCACAATATCACTTAGTTGTAATGTCTAAAAAAAATTCATTAAAGACAGCAGAATTTTTCAGTTATTGTAGGACTTATTGGAGCCCTGGTGCTTCAGTGACTTTGACTCCATAACCTTTTATCATTTTTTTTAATCCCTAAATAGCATACTTGGCAATAGACCTTCTCTAATACGTAGCTTTATTAGTTTCTTTGTGAATAAACAAAAAAGTAACTCACGTTTTACACTCGACGTCCCCCCCCCCCCCTAAGAAAACATCCTGTATGAAACCCTACTCTACAGCCATTAATTATTTTAATCTATATATGATTCCCATAGGCTAAACGGGAGAGGGTTCAAACTCTAAGAAAATAAGTACCTTCAAAATATTGTGTATTGTTTGGCAAGGGAAGTGAGTGAGACACTCTCGGGTCTCGAAGGCCTTTATTTATATATATATATATATATATATATATATATATACGTGTGTGTGGTACATTGCTTCTTCTGTGTGTGAAGGGGTGGGGTTTCTAACGACATATTTCATTAAACTTGCTCAAAACATTTTCAGCAATAACATAAGCTTTGAGAAAGAATCAGTATTTGAAGATATCTGTAAGGCTTACCACATTGTATGCTTGCTATCTTTTCTCAGTCCACTCCAGTATTGCATTTTGCATTCAACCGTGTATGTATGTGCTTAATTTATATATTTTCTGCTAATGGTAGTGCTGCTACCAGTAAACATTGGAGTTTAGTAGTGGAGGGCATTATCAAATATCAGATGTTTGTATCTTTATAGCACAACTAAAATAGGTTTTGTGTTTGTCATGAGACTAAACTCATGCCTTGGGCTCAATGAATAGACGACTTATTCCGTATTTAATTAGCTGAGTTGGCTCGCTTGTCACTATGTGCGACTGGATCGCACCAATATTAGCTATTAGATGTTTACCAACTATTCAGCAGAATGTGGGGGTTGATTACTGCAACTCAGAGGTCTACTGTGTTTTTAGTTAAACGGTAAAAAAAAACAAAAAAACTCAAGGTGACAGATTGCAATTAATTAACCAATCCCTCTGGGTCTTCCATGGTTTATTACTCTAACATCCATACAAAATTGCTAATTTTCTGTTTTGTTCTCCATTGTGAATGCTAGTTAGACAGCTGCTATTCATATTCTGTTGTGACAACATCACATTTTGCCAACAATCAATGCTGTACTTCATTTTGTGTTACTTGGCAAGCAAAAAAATAAATCTGAAATGGATGCTCTTCAGGTTAACACAGTAAAAATGTACTGTTACACCAGCTAAATATATTAATATTGCCATGTCATTTGATTGTGTTGAAATAGGATTTTGAAAAAAATTATGATTTGCATGTTGTATTCATAATGAATTGCCATCATTATTTCAATTAAAGATAAACTACATCTGTATTATTTAATAATATCCCTGTATTGTGAACTCGTAAGGCTTCCATATGGCTGACTCAGACAAGATCTGGTGTGGACATTACAACATTCCTTCTAGCTCTTAGGTAAGTACGGGGTGATTAGAGCAAATAATTTTTTTTGATTGTACATTCTTTATCATGTGGACATTGTGTCTGATGGTCTTGGCGTGCTCTCTACCGGAATAAAACATATGATATACTTTTTGCTTTATTTATTTTAATTTTTTTTGCGTTCAATTAATTTCTGCTGGTAGAATGGCTGAAAATTGCAATTTTCTTTTATATGTAAAAGTAATAGCATGGGTAACCGTGCTATTCGGGTTCAATAGCACAGGTTACCTGTGTTATCACTCGCTAATAGTATGCCAGCTTTTTAAGAAGTCATTTGCAATTGTAGCTACCACCTTATTTCAGGGTTAGCTTCCACTGGAACTATGTTTTCAACGCACGGCTCCTCCTAAACTGTTCATAAACATTCCGTCTAATACAGGTAGAGCTTCTGTGGTAAAGAATGACATTGTCTCCAACTAGAAACTACTCGAACTGTACGTTTCCAAGGTTAATACTGCACGCATGCGCACTTACCCGTACTATTTCACTGAGCTACCGTGGTATTTCACTTTCCCCATGTGATTTCAATTGAACAGCAATTTTTTTCCCATGCATTTTTAATGGGCAACTTACGCGCTGTACTATTAAATATATAATAATTCAATCATTCTCGGCTGAAATAATTATAATAATAGGACATTTTTCTCTTTTTAACAGCCAATATTTTATTTATTACTTAACCCGACGTTTCGACTTCTTGCCGAAGTCCTCTAGTTATGATTAAAATATTGGCTGTTAAAAAGAGAAAAATTTCCTATTAAATATATAATAGTGCGGCGCATAAGTTGCCCTTCTAAAATGTATGGGAAAAATCGCTGTCCAATTGAAATCGCACGGGAAAATGAAATAGCATGTAACTAATTGAAATAGTGCATAACTAATTGAGATAGCACAGTAACTAAGTGGAAATTAAGTGAAATACCATTGTGGCTAAGTGAAATAGTACAGGTAAGTGTGCATGCGTGCAGCGTTAACCTAAGAAACGTACAGTTTCTTAGGTCATTTTTACCACAGAAGCTCTACCTGTATTAGATGGAATGTTTTTCAACAGATTAGGAGGAGTTGTATTTTGAAAACGAAGTTCCAGTGGAAGCTAATCCTGAAATAAGGAGATAGTGAGTGAACGATACAGTGTAGCTACAATTAATAATGACTTTTTTAAAAGTTGGCCTACTATTAGCAAGAGATAGCACGGGTAACCTGTGCTATTAGGGCATCAATAGCACTCGTAAAGCAATTGAAATAGCACTTGGCTTCACCTCATGTTATTTCAATCGAGTTACTTGTGCTATTAACCCAAATAGCATAGTTACTCGTGTTATTACTTATTTCAGATTGTGCCCTAGTAGATTTTTTCCCCTCTTCCCCCTCCAAGTTAAGTGGGTCATCTTGGGTCATGTCAAGTGTTATAACAGTTACACAGAGTTGGGCATTATTTAGAATGTTGCGCTTTTAATGTGCACTCCATGGAATATATTTTCTCTTAGTACACACTCATGGCCACATTTGTAGGGTTTCATATAGTGTGTGGAGGGGGGGAGTACTTTTCCACTTTAAGTGTAATCTGATCATCAGATTTCACCATGTTCCAAATTTTTAAAACGCATAATAAAATATAGATACAGTAGACCTGTAACGCCAAATCGGGTCCTACCCAAAATCGGTCCCGGACTGAAATTGGCTGCTAAAAACTGTCCAGGACCACGATTGGCTGCCGAATTCAGTCTGGGTGGACTAAATAGGGCTGCCTAATGTGGTCCGCTTTGCCAAATTTAGTCCCACCAAAAAATCAACTGTGTGATTAACTGGAGGTGGTGAGTTATATCAGTATAGTTATATGTTAAGACTGCTTTTTAGTACTTCTTGTTGATGAGTTTACCTTTCAAATTCCCATTCTCATAAATACCTATAATAGTATATTCAATAAATTATAAGCTTCAAGACTTCATCATAGTGCATATGTTTGACTATCTTGAACAATGCTGCAGCTACATTTTCAAAATACTTACGTTTCATAGGAATTTCCTCAACAAATTTTGTGAAATAATCAGTTATAGTCAAGATGTTTCCTTGATGTGATGCAGGAGAGATGGGGCTAATGAAGTCAATGCCAATGTAGTGCCATGGTGACACAACTGGTACTGGATGGAGCTCTGGAGTAGATTGGCTTAATTTGCCATGGCACAGATCACAATTACTAACCTGGATATATCACAATTAAAAAATAACAACACTCTTTGTCATCAGTTGACCACACTCACTTCTGTATGAGTTTATTTATTTGCTTACCAATTTATTAACATCATTGACCATTCCCTGCGCATAAGCCGCTCACTAACTCTTGATAAAGTCTTTTTCGTGCCTAAATGTCCAGAAGTGGGATCACTGTGGCATGATGCTAGAATTCAGATCTCTCATCCAAATCAGTAATGTAACGAACATAAGTTATGAACGTCATTATGAAGTTTTCACCTTTATAGTGACATTTAACTGGATACAGCACTATCTATTGCAAATTTATACAATTGTAAATATTCTTTGAAACTTGTTAATGCCTTCATGTTTATCCAAACTGAAGCATCTCCCTTTTAATTCCGGTATAATCTAGTCATCATCCAATAATGCTATTAGTGTGGTTTGGTTGAGAGATTCCAGTACTAAAAAGTATCTCAAATGCTTAGTTTTAGTTTTTTCCCTTGAAGATTTAGCTAATTTTTCTTCAATTATGAGTAGTTTTAGTTATACTATCAACTGACTGTAGTTTTGGTTATTTTGTGTTGTCTCTAAATTTTCAACAATAAGACTCAGTAAAAACAACAACAAAAGTACGTCCTTATTGGTGTCAATATCAACCACACAGGATTGGAATCTGCCAAGCCTCTATAATTTAAATTTTTCACCGAGGCGACCGAATTAGCAGGGCGGACCTATTTTGGCTGCCAATTAGCCGACCGTATTTGGCGGTGCTGCTGTCTTTATCTCCCAATCTAGGTCTAGCACTTCTGAGGCTGCTCTGTGGGTGGTAAGTTGTACTGGTTAGCTAAGATAAACTTCATTACAGCTGATCTGTGGTTACAATTGTCTTTAGCTTAGCTCCAGTCCAGACCAGAGCAGCAATATGCTTGACAAATGCTTGCTGTGATATGAGCAACAGCAGGAGAGTATTCCCACATCAGCCCAAGAGAAATGCAAGTTTAAAGAAAATGACTTTAAAATCATTCATAATTAACTCTTTCAATCAAATCATCAAAAAATCATTAAAAACTCATTTCAAATCATCAAAAAATCATTAAAAACTCATTTCAAATCATCAAAAAATCATTCAAAACTCATTTTATGAAGTGGCTTCACATATCCTATCCGGAAATTTCACGTATCTGAACCAGGGTCGGTCCCATATAGGTTCGCATTTGACCAGACATAACACTGTTAGCTTTATGCGTTTGACCCAGACGTAATACTATTAGCTTATGCCTTTGACCAGACATAATACTTTATGCCTTTGACCAGATGTAATACTATTAGCTTATGCCTTTGACCAGATGTAATACTATTAGCTTATGCCTTTGACCATGACGTAATACTATTAGCTTATGCCTTTGACCAGACATAATACTTTATGCCTTTGACCAGATGTAATACTATTAGCTTATGCCTTTGACCAGACGTAATACTATTAGCTTGCCTTTGACCAGACATAATACTTTATGCCTTTGACCAGATGTAATACTGTTAGCTTTATGCCTTTGTCGGCAAGAAAAAAAACACGATATTGAAACGATATTTTAGATATTGACTTCAAATATCACTGAAAATGCTCACAAAGCATTAATGAAGCAATTGATAAACCTTTTAACAACAGTAACTGGCATTTTTACGTCAAGCTAGTCCACAGTTTACACTCGAAGACATCATGGTTGAGCAATGAGACTTCTCAGTATGTATTTTTTTAAATATTATTATTCAATATAATATATTTACGGTCTGGTAAAGCCCAATGGAAATGATATCATAGGAAAAAAGTGTAAATGTCAGATCACCACCATAATATAAAAATAAAATGCTAACTTTTTTAAGCATTACTGAGGTCGTCAATTTCAACAATCGAAATTATTAGGATGTGGAAGGAGCAGAAAGTTAGAAGTACAAGTTGTACAAAAACTGTAGGACATACTGCCAAAGAAATAAAAACAACAACAAACACAATAGAGGTTATGAGTTGATGGATTGGTCATGATTATTACTAATATTATCCACTGTAGATGACTTTTAATATGTAGTGTGTGTTAGTGGTTAGTGTGGTGGAATCACCACCACATTCTTCATCACAAGGAAACAAGCAACAGCACATTTCTTCTTTATAACGATCTACAAACATTATGTTGGTTGTTAGACTTCTAGACATCTGTTTCTTGTTGTTGTGTTCTCACCATTTCTTCTAGAACTTTCTTTCTGCATGCACACACCTTCAATTCAAGATCATTTTATTTTCACTTTTCTCTCTCCTATTGTATTGGTCAGTCCATCCTTTTTATGGTCAGTTCTGCACTTGTCAATGCTACTCAAACGTAATCACCAAAGAATTCCGGGAGAAGCTTGAACACTTTCTTGCGAGTCTAGGTGGTATAGTTGTTTGTGGGCCCAGGTAGCTTTGAGCGGCTGACTGGATTGACCTTTAGACGGGTTTAGTCTGACTTGCAGGATCCTGATGGCAGAGAACTGAGGCTGTCTCTTTTCCCGCAATCGGCCCCTTGTACAACAGTTAGTGATGACCAATACTGGGCCTGATTATTTAGTTCGTTTTTTGGCAGATCATGTTTACGCTTTACATGCTCTTTTTGGCCACACTTTTTTTGTACAGCACAATCTAATTCTGGATGTGGTCGTTTAACTGGCCTTCCACTCATTACCATTTTATTACCTCGTGGCGCTCCTTCTCGGTGACGGGAAACTGCAGTTGGCTGGATGTTAATTCTTCGGCAGCTACTGCACTGACTTCATTTTTTTTTTTTAAAGTAGGTATGCAATAAACTGCTCAGTTTAGGTGTTGCCGATATTCTGGCTCAGTACTAGAGATGGTATCTAAATATATAGTAAAAACATTTTTAACCCAACAGTGTAAATATAGCGTCTCCATTTGTTTTATTCGCTTGCATACATCTTCCGTGAACGAATAACACAGCTATGACACAGTTTGCACAAGGTTATCTTTTTCACTGCTATCTTTCTCCAGTATATTACTAAATAATCTAAATTATCTTGGGCAAAGTTATCACTGTCAGTATTGCTGGATGAAGAAGGAAAATCTGGCTCAAGTGTTTCCGTGTTATCTACAGATGTACTTGTAGAGTCCATTATTTCTGTACTATCTTCTTAAAATGTTGGTGTTCCTGCTTTATCCGATCCTAAAGCTATCACAGCATACAAATACACTGCCACTAGAGTTGAAGAAAGGAATTAAATTAGGCGAGTTCATTTTATTATTAGCTACAGCATGTTGATGTTTGCAAGGCTCACCTCTAGGAAAGCCAGTGATTCCAACACTACATGTACATACATGTCCATTTTGCAGTGTCTACTATATATTCTCGGTCGCTATGCTTGCTCTTAACTATGTATACTGGTGTTATCTCTATAACATATTGCCCATTCTCGTCGTCTCTCCCAATATGTATCAACTTTCGTACTGCTTTGATATGGAGTCTTGTTTTAGATTTTTAGATTTATTATTTAGAACATCTTCGGTTTTTGCATATACCATATTTTATTATTAACTGCATCAAGTGTTGTCGATGTTGTATATGAATTCCATTATTGCTATGGAGCAACCATCTCCACATAGTTAGTAGGAAATGAAATACACACAAATACAGTGACGTATTAGGTCATGTCTTTTTCAAACCACTTCGTCCAGCTTGTGAGTCATCTGTAATTATGTTTTGGGGACTACCTTTACCATAACAACTACATTTAAGAAATACTGATTTTAAGTGGGTCATGGCAGTATTAATAATTATTGAGGTGCTT
>WLWD01002574.1_pt1 | contig 30517 bp, 20 predicted proteins | sample 6712731 | NCBI WGS metagenome assembly WLWD01 (sample SAMN12718690, study PRJNA576275) | sponge metagenome | isolation source: marine sponge | host: Mycale hentscheli | place: New Zealand: South Island, Marlborough, Capsize Point | collected 2014-11-01
ACCGCATTATGCATTAACAGTCTATTAATGTATCAAGAGTGGTGTAATCTATTTTATAAGTGCACATATCATGTAATTCACATGGATGCATGTGGCTACAGTGCCACATCCATGTTACTGAAATTATGTGAAACAATACTATACTTACCAGCCATACAAATTTGAAAGCAATCAGTCTTCCAAGTGCATATGTGACTGAGCTGACTGACTTATTGCTAGTATGCTAGCTATATCATGCATAGCAAAACTAGTGGTGGTAATTCTAGCACTAGTGAAATTAAGTTCAATGTAGATAAAGTGAGCTAAAATTTACTCCGTTAAAGCTTTATTACGATATATTTATATCACCATACGATATAGAAATTCAAAACATTTTAACCTGTCATACATGAGACTTTGATACAATACAGAAGTATAATGCTGATTATGTATAAGAAACAGCTAACACTATACATTTAAATCATCTAGAGTAACCCATCAAGACTATTGTAAAGTTAATAATTTAATATTATAATGAACAATAATGTGTGATGAATTACAAGGAGGTGAATAAAATATAAATGAAACAACAGTGATGACACTGAAAGTGAATTCCACTCAAGTGAATCTTACTGGGGACAAAGTTCAGTCCTGCAGATCAAGACAGGAGGGTTGTTTACAGAATAATAGTTGTATGCAAATGGTAGTTTTAATTTTGTCTCATACAGTAGAACCTCTCTATAATGGCCAACGTCGGGAATAAAATTTTGGCCTTTATAGAAAGGTGGCCTTATTTCAAAGGTTTTCAAATAATATGAATAAATTACGATAGCTAATAGTGTCGAATAAATATGATAATAGTGTCAAATAAATAATTATGATAATAGTGTCGAATAAATATAATAGTGTCGAATAAATATGATAATAGTGTCGAATAAAATAATGACAATGGTTAGGTGTTACTACTGTTTGCTGTAAAGTTTGGTTATAAAAATCATATATCACGAGGCTGAAAGAACTCTTGTAGAGTGCTCTGTCTACCATGACAAAAGCTAGCAGTATGAAGCTGAATCAGCTTATCTACCGTGAATGTAAGTCGTGTTGCTTCTTCAGGATGCCCTTTATTATCCATAAACACTCTAACATCTTCTAGAGCAGCTATTGCATCCTCGTATTTTGTTATCTTAGGTGGAGGTAGTCCCAAGTCAAATTCTTCTTCTTCCTCATTAGTTACTTGTGGAGGAGAAGCAGAACTTGCATTAAGGTCAGCATAAAACCTGTCCTCCCAGTCATCACCATGTTCCATACAAATGGACATGTCACCTTCTCCACTGATATACTCCTCCATTCCACAGCACATTTCTGTCTGAGAAATTTGATTAGCCTTGTTCTTCCATATCAGCAAATGGGTCTTCATTTTCAAACTGGCGGCCAACAACAGATAAATCAGTACGAGTAACTCCTGCTTTCCGGAAGCATTTCATGACCGTTTCTTCCTTTACTGAATCCCAGGCTTGAGCTACCCAACGAATGGCCTGAAGAACATTGACTGATTGTACTAGTTGGGATGCTGTTTCTGTGGTTTGGTCAATCTTTGAAAGCACAAATCTTAGAAAAAGCTTTAGATAAAACACTTTAAAATTATGTATAATACCTAAATCTAGTGGCTGTAGATGCAATGTAGTGTTTGGAGGGAGAAAAATGATCTTAATAATTAGAGTATTTTTCCTTCAGCTCGTGAGGATGACATCCAGCATCGTCCATGAGAAGAACAATATATCTAGAGGAAGATGACAAACGGCGATTAACTTCAACTCGTCTAATATTTCGCCGGTTCCATGCATTGGGTTGACTGAAATATTGTACTGGAAGCTTTGATACATCAATTCCTTTAAAGCACCTAGCTTTTTTTATTTCCAAATTACACAGGCAACTTCTTTACCACCAGCAGCATTAGCTATAAAGCAAATAGTAAAGCGTTGTTTTGCCTTTTTTCCTCCTTTACACTGAGACCCCTTCTTTCCAAAACCATACTCGGGTAGAGCACGCCAGAAGCATCCTGTTTCATCAAGATTCCAGATGTTTTCAGCTGAATACCCATGAACTAACTCGAGAAGTTGTTCCTTCCAAGAATCTACAGTTTCTCCAGACACATCACCAGATTCACCACAAACTTTCATCCTGTGAACATCATATCGCTTTTTCCAACAGTCTAGCCACCCATTGGAAGCTTTAAAATTATGGAAAGACAATTGCTCAGCAATTAACCTTGCCTTCTCACACAACTGTGGACCGACCGGAAGGATAAATATTTCTGGCAAAGCAATTCATTGATTTCACCAAACTCACAAGTACGGGATCTTTTGCCTAGCACAACACTATCATTTGAAATATTGGATTCATATTGCTCTCTAATGTTATCTTGATGGGCTAAAATAGTGTTAACTTGTGTCTTTCCACAATTGAACTTACCAGCCAGAATCCTGCTAGTTATGTGTGGGTTCTTCTTCCTCATTTCAATCAATTCATATTCAAGCTAAGAGCATTTCTCGCTTTCTTTGTCGAAGACATGACTCCTTCCAGAAGTATGGATTTAGCAGCACAACAGGCAACCCATAGAGAGTAAAGGGTCGACTATGTGGTCAAGCTCCACCCACCGCTATCTCATAGGAGCGATGACACAGGTTGTTAGCTTCAGTTTTGAATCGTTCATACGTGGCTATCATGCTTATAGAGCGCAATGGGAGCCCTAGGTAGGGGAGGTGCTACGTTTGGAGCGAGATCCAACCAACACAGGAGGACATCAATGCTGTAGCTATAATCAATGCTAGTGGAATAGTCGGTCATGTACCCTTCAACTTAGCTCCTATTATGTCAGCGTTTCTGAGGAGGACTATAAACAAGGGAATGGCTGAGGTGACAGGAAACAGAGTGAATCGTGGAGCTGGCTAAGGGTTGGAGATTCCATGGAAGTACCACTTCTTTGGATCGTCCTTGTATATAGAAAGACTAAAAAATTATTGTGGACAAGCAGCGTTCTGATGGATTGTTGTAGTTTTCATTGTGTTATTGTTATTGAATGAATGCATGTTGTATATGAAATACCGAAGGGTGTGTTGGGGGTGGAGCTAACTGTCCGTTGTAAGCAGGTCCCGCTGTTAGTATTAGTGGCCGTAATACGGAGTAGAGAGGTGGCCGTATTGCAGGGGTTTCTGGTACTAAAAGCAATAGTCGTGCGGTCTGGACCAATCCAAGTGGCCGCTTAATTCCTTGGTGTCATGCTGTCTGGACCATGCAGAAACACTGAGAGGCTATAGAGCCTGCTGTCACACAAGTGAAATGAAATTGGTACAGTGAGAAGTGGTGGACGAAATTCTGGCTTCTGTGCGTCCTCCACCTGCGGGCCATACCAGAGTTTAGTCTGGTATAGCCAGACCCTTTACTTAACGCTTGCTTGGTGGCTAGTCCAGAGCCAACACTTTGGAATGAAGTGGTTAGTTAACATTTTTTGGGTAGGCTCCTAGGCAGCCTTTCCAGTGAAATGAGTGGGTATCTTACCACAAGTGTACATAACAAAGCCAAGGCCCCCCCCCCCTCCACTCTGGCCCTACACATTGATTGAGCCACAATACTTTGATGCATGGGCCTTTAGGGAAGTGTATATTTCATGTAGATCAGTTTTCCATACTGCAGGGTTGTATAATTTTATTCCTCATAAAATTCAAATTTGGCAATGTACAACTTCCAAAATTCTGAGGACATAACACTTAGGATTGTGGTAATGGGATGGCAAAATCCCAGGGCTCTCTCTCCTTCCCTTTCCTATGTAAGACTGATTATTATTCTAATTATTCTCATATGCTTTTAATTTTGTCATCACAAAACTCAGTTGCTTTGTGCTGTACTTTTTTCCCTGTGCTGTACATGTAACTGAGTGATGTATTCCTTTGTAAATACTACGTTGCGAATACTGTTGTTTTGCTGTGCTTTTAGATTCAGCTTAGGGATTTATTTTTAAACTAGGCTACTACATGCTATTATCATTCAAAAATATTAATTCAGCAGGTGATGATGGCCTAATATATAATTATGATTGTAATCAGTGAGATCTTGTTAGTGGGCACAGGAATTCTCATGGTTGTCAGTGTGCATGATTAAGGAACATAGTAGGCTAAATCCTGATGATATGTGTTGTGATCTTGTATTATTATTATTATTAACCCTCAGCGTGCATGCGCAACAGGGTTATAGCAGTCGTCCTGTCTGTCTGTCTGTCATGATCTGATTTTGGAGATTACTGACAATTAACAGTTGATTTAGGTATGAACTTACTCAGGACGAAGATTTAAGACCTCTTGAAGCTTTCAACTCTACATAGTACCAGCTTTTATGGGCAACTCTCCCTAGCATAACATCATAATCACGTAAGATAATTTCTTGCAGCCAGCGGTGTAGTTCATTTTATGCTCAGGGAAGTTAATTGAGTTGGAAGAAGTGAAGTTTCACATTGAAAATGTATACCGGTGAGTGTTTCTGGCCTGTTTAGCTTCTTCTCTTATGAAGACAGGTTTTCATGTACCATTTTCATTGCTCGAGCTATTTTGATGCCTCATTACAATAGCAAACAGATTGCTTGGAAGGAGATTATAATATTGTAATAGCCAGGTAGTGTTCAATAGTGCTGGTGCTTCATTGTTATTATTAGTGCAATTACATTTGTTCATTGGCTCACCTCTAGCCCACAGTTCCAATCACTTACCTCAAACCACAATGGTGATGCAATCATATGTCCACTCACCTCTTGTCTGATTGATTACCATTCTTGTCAGTTGTTGCATTGATTCTTGTAAAATATGAAACTGAGTGTGAATGCGGAATCCAGCTTAGCTATTGCGTGAATACATTAAAAAAATTGGGTGTATTATAGAAATAGAAGGCTTTATATTTATGGTGTTATAGTAATTTTAGTAACTGGGTATGACTGATTGACCGATCTAATCCTTGTTGCAATCTTTTTGAGTTGTCCAAAAGTTCATGTTCATTTAAGTTGGGCTTAGAATGGAGTATTTAAAGAGTGCATTATTTTATACTTGTTAATTTGGTACTTGTTTTGTTGTCATGTATCCAGCTGTGCCTTAAACGCGATGGGTTTGAAAAGAAGTGCACAACATTATCGTGTTTCTACTACTAATTGGAAGGATAGCTTCAAAACTGGTCACTTTAGTTTTACTGTTGGTGGGGCTTGTGCGCATTGTCATTTTTATCTATTTTATTTATGTATCAATAATTTTATTGTTATTAGAATGAGGTGTGATCAATATTTGTAAATACCATAGTTAATACCTTCTAAGAAAAGTGTTCCAAATACAACTCGGCACAATGTATAAGCTTAACACCACACAGAGTGTTATATTAAAATACTTGACCTGGTGTTATAGCATCTGGAATAACCACACCCATGTGGACTATGTGTGTGTGTATATGTGGCAGGAAATAGAGGGAGAGATATGGAAAATTGTGCCAGCTAGGCATACAATCATTGACACATTTTGACACTCACAAAGTCTGATCAAACTGTGACTCAAGATACATTGAATTATGTCCACTCTCTTCCCATAGACAATTATCTAGGAGTTTGCTTGGGGCATTTTTTCCCCATGTCACCCATGGAGTGAGTTCCCCCACCCCCCACCTGGATCATGTATGATGCATGCAGTACATAATAAATTTATTTCATTTTTACACCTTTATCATTTGTGTGATTAGCCATATTCACACTCATGGCTGGCACTTGTAAATACGAAGCCAACTGACTTATAGTATTCTCCAGCATCAAATTAACAATTTATTTATTAAAAATCAACATGTAGTTGATTTAATTACTCTGCCATGCAACCCCAACCCCTATAGAAAAACAAAACCAGAATTATACAAAAAAGAGTTAACTGTGCATTCAATGTGCATTAATTACAGAGTTTTAATGAACCATACAAACAAACATATATACAGGCAGCTTACTACACAACTTCAGCTGAAAGAGATGCAATGATAAAAGCTTATATCTGAGGTTGGCAGGTTTGACCAAAAGCAGACAAAGTTAGAGCTAATTAAATAACAAATTATTGAGTGCCAAGGTATTGTTTTAAATATTTTTGTAATTGATTCCTCCATGGTGCCCTAACTGTTTAATGACTCAAACATTAACTGGCAGGTAATTAATAACATGAGTAATTTTAGTAGGCAGGCAGTTCTTAAGAGGCACAAGTGTTGGGAGGATAGAATGAAACCAATTCATCTACAGAAGGTGCAGTACAATGCAAGGAATGGGACAGATGGTTCAGGAGCAGAAGCTGCCTAGCAGTACATAATGCAGACCAGTTCCTACACAGTTGCAAGATGTGACTCATCCTCAGTGCCCTTTACATTAGGAGGGCCACATGACCACTTTTAATGGAAGTGGAAGTCAAAGCCAAGGTGTGTGTATGTGTGTGTGTAAGTTTATGTGTGTGTGTGTGTGTGCATATGTGTGTGTGTGTGTGTGTGTGTGTGTGTGTGTGTGTGTGTGGTGTAAGAGGAGGAGCCAAGCTAAAAAGATCACCAGCCAATTTCTAATCTATTGGCCAGAGTTGGCCAACCACAGGAGACCAGTACCACCACCTAAAGGCACTTACCCAACATGTACCAGCTAGCTAGAGGTGAAATATTTCCCACAGCAGAAGGAAATTAATCACATCAGTCAGTATGCACCAGAATACAAACAAAAATTGCAAATTCTTGTCAATACCAACCAGTGGAAGGGAGTGGGAGGAAACCTACATATTGTCTGCAGTTTTCAAAATAATTAATCACTGCTGTTATATTAAATGACTATAACTTTTTGAGCTTTCAAAACAAACAAACTGATGAGCAATTGATAACAGAGTTGTCATTATTCATGTGCTATGAGCCAATCTATATGTGACGTCAATAACAAACTTCAAAGCATCCTTAAAAGTAGTTTCACTTCCATTGCTTACTTCACAGAACAAAGACATGAATGAATAGCGTGAGCAGAAGGTCTCGTATCTAATACCTTGCTTTACATCATTACTTTCCAAAGGGTCTCTTCCAAATGAGCATGGTTAAGATATTACACCACCCTGAGACTGATACCGCTGCACAGCAGATCTTGCAGAAGGCAGCAACTGAGGATTAATCTTTTTGGCCCTGTTGTCCAAATTCATAACAACATTGGGAATTCCCCTCTTCATAGCTCTCTTCCTACCACCTACCATGAAAAATAAATTGTGATCTTATGCTAGTATGAATAAACCAGTTGCTGTCATTCTTTTCCCAACAACAACAACAACAACAATAACAATTGGTTTTTATACACGCCATTGCTCTCCATTTACATCAAAATTAACGAAGCAATAGAAAAGCCCATCTAGCAGCACCTTGTGTAAACTGGCATCTCTAAGATTCAAAGTTGGAGTAAGGTGATAAAATTGAATGACTTGGCAAAATTAATGAATTAATTAACAATAAACATACATGTTTATTTCAATTTTCAGCTGGGGTGGAGGGAGTCATTAGATACTTACAGCTAAGAAGCTCACAATGCAGTAGCTTTTCACTAGTTCAATAACACTTGTGGATTATGAACCGAAATTATTCCTATGATTTTTTTCCTTCCTAATTAGTGTTGCTAATAGTTAGTTGTGGCTATGAGTGTGCCAACAAAATAGAATGGGCTATTACTGGTTGCTCTCTGTAATGTGCTGTAATTTGTGGTTTAGATCACAACTATCAGCTATAACTTGTGGTAGTTTACTTGGTTATGGTGTGCAACTACACATACTGCCACTAGGTGAACTCGGACACGTACCTGGCATTGGATGCGCATTCCAGGATGCTACAAAGAGAGAAGTTCCCACATTAGCTACTTGTAGTGACAGCCATGAACAACAGTATTGATGAAGTGGATCTTCTAAGAATATTTCTTCATTCTGCACCATCCTTGCAAGAATTTCTTTAATAGGGTAGTTAATTATTTTATTGACTTCTACCCATATCCTTTCAATGGTATGATTCTGTAACAATAGTACCATGGATTAATTACCTGCATCTCTACCACACAAACATTTCGCAACCTTTTTAGAAGATGTCTGTAAATGAGGAAGTTTTCTTGTGTAGTAGCGATGACAAGATAGCTTCTCATTGACAAACAGAGACAGGTACCACTCCTTTCCTTTGTCCACTTGAAGTTGGTCCCATAAACCATATGTGAGGATAATTTCTCTGAATGTGCAAGACAGAGAATAATGCTGGTAAATTCACTTAACATGGATATAAAGTAACCAGTTTAAAAAGCACACATAAGTAGAAATGTGTGCATGTATGCATTTTATCTTGGTTAGCATGTACATATTTATATATGCAAGTATAGTATATGTTTGTAGTATAATATTATAATAGTATACATTTATGTACGTATGCACATATCATGTATTATATAAAATTCTTAAATGAGCAAGACGGTGACAGCAAAACTTGAACAAGAGCTTTGGGTGATGGTCATTCACTAACTTAAGCACAACCAAAAATCACAGCAAAGTATTAATAATTTGATAACAAAAAAGTAAGTGAACATAAAGAGGACATTAAAGATTAGACACAGTCCAACCAATACTTTCACACATCCTACACACACTGCTGTCATTTATTGTTGTAGGAACGTCAGAATATGTACACTATTTCCAAGTAATGAGACGGCCTCATAGAAGGCATGCGGTAAAACTAAACATCTTTACAAACAGAAACCATAATGATCGTGTTAAGAACTTTACACATTTTTAGGTGTAGAAAGAAGAACTAAACATTCAAACAAATAACCAGTCTTTGGTTTATTAAGGTCCAGATATGCTGGATATTTTTCTGTGCTCTTACTTGTATAACTTTTCCTATATGATGGAATTATTTTTGACGGCCATAGATACGAAGCCTACAATCTTTCCACTGAAACCATCGATGGCACACACATGTGTCACTCCGTACATAATTAACTTTTCATTTTGGTCAATATGAAGCTTTTCGCCAAAATATGTAGCAGTGTATGGAATAGGATTGACTTGACGATGCACAGTATTTCTCCTGCAGGAATGATGATATGGATGAACACGCTGAAGTGCCAAACCCACACGATTCTGAGAGACTCTAAATCCTTGACTAGCAAGGAATCCAGTCATCATCTTTCGACCATATGTCGGGCCAACCTATGATTTATTAAATCATTTTTAATATATTTCTGTACTAAGCAAAATGGAAACATTACAGATGTCATCATGTGTATGTCAATGTGTAGTTGATTGTGTATGTAGTTGTTGGCGTTTGTGCATACATGTGTGAGTATATTTGCAGTGTGTATACATGTGTGAAATAACCCTCAATTTTGTTTCTATAGCTGGCAGTATGAGGAAGATAAAGGAAGGCAAAGAGAAAGCATTGCTTGTCTTTCGTCTTTATGTAAAACAACACACATAAAAATACTTACTAAAATACTACTCATACTGTTCACTTGCTCCATTCAATTGATAATACACATATATAATGATAAAGGTTATAGTGAATATGTTGCATTTAGGAATATTACGCTTGGATGCTATTCGAGGCCAAAAATGTTTAAATGTAGGCATTTATGATATTCAAATCTAACTGTTACAGAATTTAGCAACTGTTAAAACCTACAGAAACTAACAAAAAAAAACAAAAAACTTCATGATGACAAAGCTTAGAGCATAGCAAAAAGCATATGATTTTATCAATTTCTGAATGGTGCAGAGCATGAAACTGCTGGAATAGATTCAAATTAGAGACTAATCACTAATGTCCTATAAGTGTCTGGATCATCCAAAAACTTTTAAATCGTAATAGAGCAAGTGTTGCCTCACCATTGTCAGTAGTAATGGTAGTAGTAGTAATAACATTGATAGAAACATTTAAAATCTTCAGTGAAAAGTGACTTACTATTCCTGCTCCATAAGCCACTAAGACATTCAAAACCTGGTCACTGCACCTTGTAGTGCTATGTAGGTTGTGTTTAGCACAAAAACGCTTTAAACTCCTCACACTAATCCCCCTCACACCAGGAAAGGCAATTCTAAGCTCTTCCACTATTGCTTTACGTGTATAACCATTCTTCAATCGGGTGTTCACAAACGGCAACACATTCAAGTTTTCTAGAGCAGACATCGCAGCGTCCGAAGCCCAGCGGTTACTATACTGTAAGAATTTACACTCAGAGAGAGGGGGGCCACCTCCTACTTAAAAACTCATGTGTGGTGTAATTTTTCTTCCGCACCGTGCCGCTATAATTGTCCATATTGAAAGACGTTATGTGCAACGGCTGACCCTCACCTTTGGGTCCTTACTAAAACCCGGGACAGGACGGGACGGGACGGGACGGGACGGCTACTAAAACGCGGGACGGGACGGGACGGAATCTATAATAATAGCTATGTACTGCGCATGCCATAGTGGTCCACCACCATCCCGACAGAGATTAACACCGCTGTGTGTTGCTGTTCCTTGTCCACCGCTGTGTGTTGCTGTTCCTATATGGCTTCTGATTCTGCACATCCTGAAGGCATTCTATTTGTTCAGCAGGATATTTCCATTCAGGAAGCTATAAGTATTTTGGAAAACCCACCTCTTCAAAAGGCTATATCTTCACCTCCTTCCAAGCCCAAAGGAAGCCAGGCATTTCTTTATGTAGCAAAGAGTCCTGCTAAAGAAGGTATGTAGTGGGTTGTAATGTATTAGAAGACCTATAAATAGAGCAAAATTTAAGTGTTTCCTCAAGATTTGAAAACACTTGAAGGTGACAATTGGCTCAATGATAAGGTAACTTAGTATATTTACTGCTGGTAAGAATGAAATGTTGACATTTGCTTATCTTAGATTATAGATGCATATGTTTTTCTGGTAATGGAAGAAGTTAACAGAAAGGTCATAAACAGTGTTTACTGTACATCCTGCTTCTTTTACACCAAGCTGCATACATCGGGTAGAAAGGAAGTGGCCTCTTGGATCAAAGTAATATATTAATTATGTTCAGTGATTCCATGTGAACAAATTAAAATTTAAATTTCAACATTCTCATTCAAGTGGGTCTGAGGAAGAGCAAATTTAAAATGTGTGATAAAACTCTGTCGTCATCATCCAAGCGTCACACATTTTATTATTATGCTTCCACATGACGCAGTCCGTACTCAACAAACCACCAATTATGTGCCATCAGAACACCTTTTGGTGTCGATCGTAAACACTTCCCCCACAGACCCGTTTGAATCAATATTCGTTTTATGAAGTATGAAATATTGATAATTTAGACTTTAAAATTGTGTAGATTACCCTCACTGACTTCAAGAAACTGATAGTTCCGGTACATAGAGGCAATCACTGGTGTCTCGCTGTGGTTGACTTTGTTAAGCAGGAATTGAGGTATTATGATTCCCTTCAAGGAGATGGAACTACATGTTTAAGGCATATCAAGTAAGTTACATCAAGAGATCAACCATCACTTACTTATTATTATTATTGGTTGATTAGGGGCTACCTCAGTCACGTTTTGCCGACCATCGATTTATCAAGTTGGAAATTCTTGCATCCCAAAGTAAATAAATTTTTCTACCGTTTATACCGCAATTGTTTAATACAATTTTTGTACTTTCCTAAATTAGGATATCCCTTTACAGTCAAATGGCTATGATTGTGGAGTTTTCATGTGCATGGTAAGTGAATTTGAAGTTGTAACACTATTGTTGAATAATTCCTTTTATTCTTCTATAGTATGCACGATACCAAGCATTTGGTTTGGATTTCATTTTCTCACAGGTACTTTAAATGCACATTATATGATGATAAATTTATGTTTGACAAACTATTGCAGAAAGACATTTTTCAAGTCAGGAAGAAAATGTTCAAAGAAATTTCAGAAAAGAAACTGTTGTAGCTAATCACACCATTTTTGTCTATAATATTCATTTATTCTTTATTTGACCTCAAATACTCTTTTGCTTCTGTCTACAACTCACATTGAAAGTTATTAACTGCACAGTTTGCATACCTGCTGTATTTTTTCTGTAAAGGTATTAATTAGTCTTCATTGTTGATATATATATGTGTGTATATATATATAATACTTATAGCACGAGTCAGAGTACAATATTGGAAACTGTTTTACGAGTACGCAAAATATTATCCATGGACTAGCCAAATAAAATGAGAAGGGATAGCTTGTGAGGTTTTACATTCACAAATATTGCAATGGTTACATTCTGGTTATGATATTTATCTAGTTATGAAGTATTTGAATGGTTTAGTACAAATTTGGAAGTGAATGGACATTGTCAAACATTGCAAATTTTTATCCTTAATGGACTAGTCAAATAAAATGAGAAGTGATAGCTTGTGAGGTTTTACATTCACAAAATATTGTAATGGTTACATTTTGGTTATAATATCTATCTAGTTATGAAGTATTTGAATGGTTTAGTACAAATTTGGAAGTAGCTATATGGATATTGTAAGCTCTGCTAGCTTGGCAAACTAATATGAAAAGTGGTTTATGAAGTTTTACATTCAAAACACTGTAATGGAATCTGGTTAAAAAATATTTGAATGGGTTAGTATAAATTTGGAAGTGAATGAATATTGTTAAACTATGGGGTAATTTAAGTCAGCATATCCTGCAGTAACACCCAACTAAAGAGGAGGAGGAAGGGAGAGCTTTATGTTTTTATCAGGAAAATATCAGCTGGCTTGGTACATTTTGACTACAACAACAAAATGGACTAATTGGAGAGCTTTGCCACCCTCAGAACCACTACAAAATACCCTACTGGAAAACAAACTTTTAGTCCAGTAGAATTCAAAGCATTAGCTGCAGCTAAATACATTCACCAGTAATAAATCTTTGTGACTATGCAGCCTAAGATGCTCCGAATTGGGGCAGTGTGATGTGGTTGCTTGCCACACTGTGCTATAGGAGCATATTCTAATATTCTAAAAATTATTGAAAAATTTATCAAGGCCTAAACATGTCCAAAAACAATTCCTTCAACCTTTGGAAAGCATAATCACACACACACACACACAACCCACACACACATCTTAAACACAAAGTGTCTATGCTAGCAACAGAGAGCGAAACTGTTGTGCTTATGATTATTTAGAATGCAGTAATAAATTTGTCCACTGCTACCAGATAATGATGATGATAAATAATAACAATATATAAATCTTTTGTATATCCAGTGGTCATACTCTAGCTAACTTTCTAGTATTTCAATAATCACTACAAACTACACTCATCAATGATTACTGGTGCTTCCAGGCACAGTCTTTCTCTCTTTGGACTGGTCTGTGTTTTATACGGACCCTCCATATAGCCGTCCCGTCCTGTCCCGCGTTTTAGTAGCCGTCCCGTCCCGTCCCGTCCCGTCCCGTCCCGGGTTTTAGTAAGGACCTCACCTTTGACCTCACGCGATGTCTTTGCGCGCGCTCTTGTTGCTAGTTGTCACCTTCGACCTTTGTGGAAAGCATGTCCTTGGTGACCCTGCAAGATTGATTAGGAGGTGGTTCGTTAGGTTGGTTGCTCGTGGGCTAGGCTGCATTTGTGCTACCTGTGAGTGATGATAAAGGAGAAGAGGACTGCAACGGCAGGAATTCACTTATGCTATGCCACAACAAGTAAGTGTACTAAATACTGTGATGTGTAGTGTTTAGATAGCTAATGAATTGTATTTAGGAGTTTTGCAAATTATTTAACATGACAAAAAAAAACAGAGTTTTCTTTAAACACCTCTCCCTGCCAAACTTGTAAAGCATGTAACTGTCTGAACTAATCATTTCTGCTGCCAATTCATTGCTGAAAGTGTGGGTTATCGAATACAATTTTATATTATTATAGTATGAGTAATAGCACGGGTAACAGTGCTATTAGGGATCAATAACACTCGTAAAGCAATTGAAATAGCACTCGCCGAGTACTATTTCAATTGCTTTACGAGTGCTGTTGATCCCAAAAGTACAGGTTACCCGTGCTATCACTCGCTAATAGTAGGCCATCTTCTTTTTTTTTAATCATTTGCACTTGTAGCTACACTGTATCAGTCACTCACTATCTTTGTATTTCAGGATTAGATTCCTCTGGAATTTCGGTTTCAACCTATGGCTCCTCTTAAAATGTTGAAAATTTTCCGTCTAATATGGGTAGAGCTTCTGTGGTACAGAATGACATTGTCTCCAACTAGAATCTCTCCAACTGTACATTTCCAAGGTTAATACTGCATGCACGCACACTTATCCGTATTATTTCACTTAGCTACTGTGGTATTTCACTTAGTTTCCACTTAGTTACTGTGCTATTTCACTTAGTTACGTGCTATTTCACTTAGTTACGTGCTATTTCACTTAGTTACGCACTATTTCACTTTCTCTGTGCGACTTCAATTGAAGAGTGATTTTCCCACACATTTTTGAATGGGCAATTTACGTGCCGTACTATTAGATTTAGAAATTGTTGTGACAATACGCCATCTGACAAGGAATAGTCTGAGAGAACAAACTCAAAACCTGTTTCATTTTGGTTTTCTTCATATACATGTTCCATATCATCGTCAGGAGTGGCAGTAAACACTCGGCCACTGTAACTAATGAAATGCCCCCCCCCCCCCACCTCCCTAGTACTTTAGTGAGATTGTGTTGTTGTTTTTTCCCATTAGTGTACTGGCAATTTTTAATTAACAGTGGTATATACATGATGACAGTGGCTAAGGTGTAAGGCTAAGTAGGAAAAATAAATAATACAAAAAAAAAAAAAAGAGAGGGGGGAAATTTTTATTCTAAGTCTTGACACAGAATTACATCTTATAAGGTGTATTGCATGATTAACTTTAATGTTGATTGCCCCCCCCCCTCCCCATTCACATTGTCTAACTTAGCTCCCCCTTGGGTGACAAGCCGGAATAGCCCTAATGATGTTAGGGATAATAGGGTGTTGAACTTGTCTACAATCAGTATGGGTCATTAGATCCTCAGAAGTGTGTCTAAGAGTTGGCCAGAGATATATTTATCGTATTGATAGTGGTTAGTGTGCAGCAGTTCAATATGATGGGATTTCTTGGATAATATTTGTTTGACTAGGTATACATAAACATACTTGATTATTAAAGTTCAATGTTTTTTTTTTTAATAGCAGCCTAAATGTTTGATTAATAAAAACATTTAGGTGTGACTAGTGGTTTGAACTTTAATAATCAAGTATGAATATGATGGGATGGAAGTCAACTGCTTCTATATCGATATCTGAACACAGCTGATGTCTTTTATAGTAGGCATTCACTATGTATATAGAAATTTGTAATAAGTAGCTGCAGCCAACAACTGCACACTAGTTCTCAAGATGTCTGGGCGAAGCATTTATTTGAAGTGAGAATTCATATCAATCAGGTGGATTTATTGAAGTTAAATGGGGAACAAAAACAATTGCGGCCGGATTAATGCAGCCACGGAAGTCGATCACTTTAAAGAATCATAAAAAATACAATATTAAAGCTATATGTGGCATACGGTAATCAAAAGACGTCTAAAAGACTGCTCATTCTGACAATGGCTAAAACTTTCTTTTGCTATGTAACCTTTACCAATTTTTTGTACCATTCGATCAGGAGTTTACGGCTTCTTGTTTTACAACCTTTGAGGCTATTAAAAGCTTCTGGCGAATTTAGCCATGTTAGAGAAGAAGAAAGTAAGGACAGATAGTTAGCTACCTGTGCAGCCGTTTTCCTTAGGGTTAGAACTGTAGAAAGTAATGATGGAGCCTCAGGGAAGCCAGTATAATCAAGCAGTACTAAGTCCAGTAGCAATAGATGTCTACCTAATACAGGTATTAGTAGGAAGAGGTGATGAATCTGTAACGATAGAAAGAGTGCTAGGAGTGTGGAGAGCAGCAAGCAAGAGAAGGTTTGATTCAGTTTATTTGAATGTTAGAAGTGAATGTCATACTATTCTGTGTTGAAACCACTTTATTTACCTGTATAAAGTTGGGTTTTTTCTATAGCCTTACTTTATACATTAAAATATGATGGGAAGAGAAATGTATTTTATTTTATCACTTTTAAAAAGTCACTGATGAAGGCTACATGGAGCCGAAACATTTGAACTATTATTCCACAGATACTACAGAAATTAAAAATAAATATATTTTAGTATGAAGCTGTATATTTTTATGTAGTAATAATGAATCTTTATGTAATATTTATAATTAAGTTATTTTACCATCACTTCATCCTTGGTCGTAACTTGTGATACCTAAATTTTTAATCAGTGAATGAGTATTGATCAAAACTGAATCTTGTCATTCATTAGTAGTGTATGCCTGTGTGTGCAACTAATTTCCTGTGTAGGAATGTTTCTTCTATAATATATAGAGCTGACGTTTCTTCCCTGACACTAACCTCTAAAATTAATGTTGTTGTGGTTTTTTACCACACTTTCTTGACCGTTCTATTTCTGCATTATACTACAGTATGTGTTCATGCATGCCTCTACCTCTTGTTGTGTTACAACTGACTCCAATCTAGAGATCCAGAACCGCCGTGTTAGTGAATATTTTCAAGAGACTATACCTCTCAGCTAGAGTTTGATAAACTGTTCCTAACAATTTCTTGGCGAGATTAGCTTGCAGAGTATAAGTTGAATTCATGATTGCATTTATTCACTTCTGTGTGTTTTGTTTTTCTATTGCTTTTCCTTGTAGTGGGATGGAGTGGGTGAAGCTGCTTTCGATGTCTCTGACTTAGACTAGCTGTGAATGATGGCTCAAGAAGTGTCAACATTTGATCATAGAGTTACCTGACATTGCTGAAGTGATGGCAAGGTGAGTGTTCTCTAGAGTGTGTTTGTAATAAGGAAGTATTGATTCCAATAGGTCTACATTGCTAGAAGGTATCACCAACACTCAGAGCAATTAGTGGCTCTGGCTAGCTTGTTGTGGTCACCTAGGACACAAGTGTGTGTGTTTGTGTCAATAAATATACATGTAAGTATGTACGTCAAGTATTGTAATCAGATGTCACTGTATATGAGACCAGTACTATCGCAAGATGTTGATAATCTTAGTGATCTGAATGCTAGTCCGTACTCTGGCAAGTTTCTGAAGGCTGATCTTATGCAATATAACCTGTGATTTCCCCCTAAGTGAATTTGTGCCTCCCAAAAATTGCCGATTTAATTCCTGGGGAACACTATTGCAGTCAAGGAGTGACTAATGCAGTAACATTAACACATGATCCTGTGGCTGTTCTGTTGGAAGATGTCTATTATTTCAGCTAACTTTATTTTGTGTAATCTATGACCTTCAGTGTCATTGGCATCAGCTGTGTCTAGTTCAGTTCTAGTTAGGAGGTTATACCTCCATGTATTCTACTTAAAAATGAGTCTATATGTAGGATAACAAGTTCTGTTCGGTTAGTCAGTTTTGTCATTTAGTTGTTATGAGTTTCATATCACTAAATTACCAGCTGTAGCTGTACCAAGTAGAATGCTTGGTTTCCCTCAGTTGGAACATCTCTAAAAATATTCCAGTCTGCGGAACGTTTTAGTTCTTTTAGAACCTTTCAGAGGAGCCCTGCAATGGCAGTCAAGTGTGGGCACATCTGAACAATTTTCAAATTTTATCCATCTGTGTCTCTGGTTTGTAGTTTATAAGCACATTATTTATTCCTGACAGGCTTTAGGATGTATTTTGATCACGTCATATTTAATCTCGCTTTACTGGACCCTTTACCTACTGCTATGCGGCGGGTAGGCTGACATTAAGTAGTTTGTTCAGTTCCCCTCACTAATTGGGAAGACCACAAACAATAGATGACATAATAAGGTAGTATATGTGTGACGTAAGACTGCTCTAACTTTTTGTGTGTGTTGTATTTCTATATGGCTGACTGAGTTGAATAATTCATGTGCCATGAAATATCTTAGTGGTTATTCAGTCATTCTCGGCTGAAATAATTATTGGCTGTTAAAAAGAGAAAAATTTAAGCCCACCATCACATCACCCGAGCCCAGGTAAAGGTCGGCAGAGGACCTGCAAATACTGCGACCATTCGGCTAAGCGATCACGTGTGGGGTGTCACTTGTGGAGCAATGGCACCCGGGCACAAGTACATTAGTCCTGTTAGCCACTGTTTTCAGTGATTGTAACCTAAGCCTAGTAGCTACATACCTGTTACTTCCTTGCCAGAATGGCTGGTTCACCCGGAACTATTAGCTCTCTAAGGATGGCTGCTCATCAGTGGTGGTATTATTTAAATAGTAAGGGGCTGGAGATATACACTACTGTACTCTATGTAATTAGCTTTCTGTAGGTCAGGTTGGATTAATAGGATCTAAATCATCAATCAGTGGTGAATGGCCTTCATTGATGCAATCAGCTGAAAATAGGAGTTCTATGGCTCGATAATACATGGGCATGCTGCCGGTCCATTTGCCTTGCTTAACTAGTACAGTTATGTTAAGAGTTGGACTCTAGTTCTAATGCTGTTACTCTACCCAACAGTTGCAATCTCTAAATCACGAAATCATGCTGCCAACCCTCGTTATGATCAGGCGTAGGCCTTCGTTACAGGTGTGGGGTGCATTGCCGGCTCCTACTCTTCTTATTCGAACCTTCATGCAAAAATGTATGATCATCATTATCCATTGCATGTTAGTAACTATGTGCAGTATTTAGTAATGGCTGTATTGCCAAGATTGTCTCTGTCAAAGTGATCAGTATTCTCGAAAGCTTGGAAACTCCTGAATCAGTCAGGTTGCATGCTGTAATTGATATTTATGCTGACATGAGAGTGTTACATGAGAAGCGAGGCGGAGCAAATAGGGGTTACATAATGAGAGAGATTAGAGAATGAACTGTAGTGCTGGATGTGTCTTGGGACTCATAAGCCACACTACACTATGGCCAGTGTGGCATTATGGAGAGCATGGGTAGGCGGTTCTAGTACATATAGTTAGATTTCCACCAAATAAAGGTGTGATGGTCTGTCCGGGGCCCCTTTGAAAGTGTCTATGCAGGGCACGCTGCCCTTCACTCTATTTATTCTTACACTATCACAGTCGCTGCCTGTCTATTCTCACACGATCAGGCTCTCTGCCTGTCTATTCTCTCACTCTCGCTGCATGTCTATTCTCACACAATTAGGCTCTCTGCCTGTCTATTCTATCACTCTCGCTGCATGTGTAGTCTCACACGATCAGGCTCTCTGCCTGTCTATTCTCACATGATCAGGCTCTCTGCCTGTCTATTCTCTCACTCTCGCTGCATGTCTATTCTCACATGATCGGACTCTCTGCCTGTCTATTCTCTCACTCTTGCTGCCTGTCTATTCTCACACAATCAGGCTCTCTGCCTGTCTATTCTCTCACTCTCGCTGCCTGTCTATTCTCACACAATCAGGCTCTCTGCCTGTCTATTCTCTCACTCTCGCTGCCTGTCTATTCTCACACGATCAGGCTCTCTGCCTGTCTATTCTCTCACTCTCGCTACCTGTCTATTTTCACACGATCAGGCTCTCTGCCTGTCTATTCTCTCACTCTCGCTGCCTGTCTATTCTCACATGATCAGGCTCTCTGCCTGTCTATTCTCTCACTCTCGCTGCATGTCTATTTTCTTACTCTCAGGCTCACTGCCTATGTATTCTGCACTATCAGGCTCACGGGCGTCTATTCTCTCACTGTTAGGCTCGTCGCCTGTCTAGTCTTACACTATCAGGCTCATATTCTCTCACTATCAGGCTTACTGCATGTCTACTCTCGCTCGCAGGCTTGCTGTCTATCTATTCTCTCACTCTCACTCAGGCTCGCTGCCTGTCCATTCTTCTCACTCAGGCTTGCTGCCTATCTATTCTCACACCAGCAGACTCACCGCCTACCTATTCTCACACTATCAGACTCACTGCCATCCATTCTCACTCGCAGGCTTGCTGTCTATCTATTCTCTCACTCTCACTCAGGCTCGCTGCCTGTCTATTCTCACACTATCAGGCTTCTGCCTATCTGCTCTCACACCATCTGGCTTGCTGCCTGTCTATTCTCACACCAGCAGACTCACTGCCTACCTATTCTCACACTATCAGACTCACTGCCATCTATTCTCACTCCATCAGGCTCGCTGCCTATCTATTCTCACACTATCAGGCTCACTCTCTACCTATTCTCACACTCAAGTTACTGTCTATCTGTTTTCACACCCAATGCTGTTAAGGCATTCTTGCTCTCTAGCTCACCAATGTATTCGTGCACTCTCGGGCTCACTGCCTATCTATTCTTGTACTCAAACTAGCCACCTATCTAGTCCCTCACCCGGATATCTAGTTCCAACTATCAGGTTCGCCGCCTATCTCGCACTCGTGTGCTGCCTTGCCACAGCCAGACTCACCACTGGTGTATTATCATGCTTGAGTATTGTTCTTGTTCTTACCCATCCTCACACTCAGGCTCACTGCCTATGTAGTCTCAGGCTCACCACATATGTATTCTCAGGTTCACTGCCTATCTATTCTCAGGCTCACTGCCTATGTAGTCTCAGGCTCACCGCATATGTATTCTCAGGCTCACTGCCTATGTATTTTCAGGCTCACTACCTATGTATTCTCAGGCTCACTACCTATGTAGTCTCAGGCTCACTGCCTATGTAGTCTCAGGCTCACCGCATATGTATTCTCAGGTTCACTGCCTATCTATTCTCAGGCTCACTGCCTATGTATTCTCAGGCTCACTGCCTATGTAGTCTCAGGATCACCGCATATGTGTTCTCAGGATCACCGCATATGTATTCTCAGGCTCACTGCCTATGTATTCTCAGGCTCACTGCCTATGTATTCTCAGGCTCACTGCCTATGTAGTCTCAGGCTCACTGCCTATGTATTCTCAGGCTCACTGCCTATGTAGTCTCAGGCTCACTGCCTATGTATTCTCAGGCTCACCGCCTATGTATTCTCAGGCTCACTGCCTATGTATTCTCAGGCTCACTGCCTATGTAGTCTCAGGCTCACTGCCTATGTATTCTCAGGCTCACTGGCTAGGTATTCTCAGGCTCACTGCCTAGTATTCTCAGGCTCACTCTCTCGCTGCCTGTGTATTCTTTGAGCTGATGGAAGCAAATTAATTTAATATTAGAATTCCACCATGTGTTAAAAATGTTACTGCAAACATGTCTTGTATCTACATCAGCAAGGCCAATCTTCCTGTAGCACATTGCCCATTTTTGTGAAATAACATGTAATGTACGTGTATTACATTGAGCGACCAATAGTTTAGTTACATGTATTACAAGTGCAACATATGTAGTGTTCTTCAAAATACTTATGTAAAGATGGTTCTGATGTTTTGTACTGCTTAGAAAAGTTTAGTAGAATCTTTTACAACCTATCTTTATTTCGCTCTCTGTTAAATTCTCAGGATTAAGCAAAACTATCTCAAACTGCAAGAAATTATTTGCTCACATGATTACGACGTGGCGATAGGGGGACCTTTTCCACAACAGTTAGTACCCTATGTGAAGCCAACAGCTTCATGTTTTCTCAAACTTTTCATGTTTTCTCTGACTGCCAGAACAACTATAACATTACACTTAATTTCATCATTAGTATTCACGCATGCTTATTTGTTCTTTTTTTCGTGTACCGTCGATCGTCGTGCATCGTCGATGTTCCATTTTTTTTTGTTTATATTTATCACTTAGAACACTGTCATTGACTGTTCTTACTGGAACTCTGACGCTACCATACCCGCTAGTGGGTCTTCACTGCACTAGTTACTCTGTTTCTGCTTGGTATAGTGCGTGTCAATAGAGTGTAGTGTCAATTTAAAATCATATATAAATTTTAGTTATTTTGAATGTAAATTCAATACAGACCACTGTGTGTAAGTATTGCTGATACGTTTGTAGATTTAGTTTGTATTGCAAGTAGGCATTGATCTTTAGAAGGATCCACAACACCTTGTGTATTGTATATCAGATAAGATTGCAATCTTCACTTTGAATCTCTCTAGTGAGAATGTTCGCGGATTCTTCATCATCAGTGATGTGTTCCACCTCAGTTTATTTAGCTTATTATAACAATCTTGTTTCAATACTCTATACTTGTATTATATATGCCACTTAATTGTTTTATTTACCCCGCCCTTATAATTGTTATATATGTTTTGGTTAAAATGGCCCAGCTCCCCCCCCTCCCCCCCCTCCCCTGTATGAAGCCCTGACCAAATACTGGCATATGCTATTAAAGCTATTAAGTATTTAATATGTGAAAAAATAACTAAAACTGTTTCTTATCATTTAAATCACACAGTGTGTGACCCCCTGTACACCCCCCCCCCCCTCCACTTCCATCACCCTGTCACTCTAAGCTTAACTTAATAATTTGACGAGCATATATTTCCTATTTTACCTGGAGATGTTCACATTTATTGGTAATAGTCAGGTGGCTTAGCATCAATTTTTTTAGATATTGTTACGAAGCGGATAAAATCACTACATTATTCAGCGAAGCGAGCGAAGCGAGCGGAGCTCACTCTCTAATGAGTTCGCGATATATATATATATTTAGGTCTAGAAATTGTTTTTGTTCTTGCGTGGGCGTACGTGTGTACCTTTTCTCCTACGCGCTTGCGCGGGCCGGGTAACCTTCTTAGCAACATTTTGTTTTGTTTACCCGCCGTACGAAGTAGCGATGCCCAGTAGACAAAACGTTAGAAACGCTCGGTCAAGAGCTTTGAGGGCGTTAGAAACTCCAGAAGAAAAAATAGTAAGGAGAGAGATAAGAAATGAAAAGGACAGGGCAAGGAGGAGGAGAGCTAAAACTAAACAGAAACAGGTAGCAAAGTAAAGAATCTTTCTTTTTGAAAAGCCATTAAATGTTCCTAATTTATTTATTAGACTATTCCTGAGGATTACGGTACCAGGAGCCTTCATCATAGAAAAAAGCTTCCACTATTGTTTTCTCACTTTGACAGTATTTTGTAGCCACACCAAGCATGCATGAAATAGCTGCAATTACAGGGAACATGCATTGCTCGCTTCGCTATTTTGCGCTATTCGAGCGCACCACTAGTTATTATAGTTTCCATAACTTATGTTAATGAATTTAAGAAGAGGTGCCGCCCCCGAAACCTTCATGTGAAGCAGATACCACACCCTTTTTATATCAATGTACGCCATTATATATGCAATAAATGAATATTATATAACTATGCAGTAAATGAATATTATGTAACTAGAAACCTTCAGTAATGTACGTTGTTTTTTTATGTCACAATGAGTACTGCCTTGTTGACTATCATTTCAAGAGGCTTTATCTTTCATTAATGTAAAAATCAACAACAGATAGTGATATCTGTTGAACTGCTTTTTGCATTAATGAAAGATAAAGCCTCTTGAAAACAAAGTGTACCAATATTAAGGTCACTAATGATTTCTGCATTGTTTGATACTGAAAGGGGGACACACCTTTCCCCCTTCTTTAAACTAAATTCCTCCACCCTCTTCTCTTCCTTAAGCTGAGTTTCCCTTTCTTGTGAGTGAGTGATTTGTATGAGTAGAGATTTACACTTAAGCACAATTTCAGAAGTCACAGCTGTCATGGGGTTGAAAAAAAAAAAAAGGAACTTTATATTGGATCACTATTTGCTTTTGTAGTATGGTTACTAAGTGATGACTGAACACAGAGCTCTGTGAGGCACTATTGCTTGTGAAAGGGTTGAATTATCGTGATTATTTCTCGCCAATTGACACGTCTCTACTAGCATTATTAATTTATCCATAATAGTATCACTTGATGAAGTTATTTGTTTGTTGTTGTTGTTTTTCAGTTAACCCAATTAATGGGCATCTGCGTAATTGAGTGAGGAAAAGGAGATGTTAATTAGTAATGCTACCACCTACTCCTACCCTTTATCCTCTGCTCAGCTTTTCCAAATGTCTCTGCTATAGTTTTGCATTAAGTGTTTACCTGATTCATCTATTCAAATAAACCATCCCCCCTCCCTCTCTCCCTCGTAGTCCCACAAAGTTTGGTTTTAAAAACTCCCAATATTTATGATACTGGCAGTGCATTTATTTTCTCTGCTACAGGCTTCTTCAGCCCCAAGTTTAGAGTAGGGGAAGGAACTGAAGTTTGTCAGTGTGTCTACATATTTTTTCAAAGATATGGTTTGTGTGACGTAGGAAGTGGGGAGGGGAAGGGGGGGGGGCATAATATTTTGACACAACTTTAAAATGTGATTTCTCGCATGAACCTGCAAACCACAAAAAAACTTGCCCTTAGAGCCTAGTCTCGCGTAGCCAGACCCTTTACCAATCGCTACGCGGGAAAAGGGTCTGGTAGACTGACATTGAGCAGTTTTTTCAGTTCCCCTTGCTAATTGGGGAGACCGCAAACAATGTGTGACGTAATATCCTGTGACATAAGACTGCTCAAACTTTTGCGCGTGTAGTATTTCTGTGCACAACTCTCCAACAGCCGTGTCAAAACTCTTCCTTTAGGTGATGCCATTAGTTATGCTAAGCAGTGACTTGGACTAGCTTTTTTAAGATATCTGCAGTTGGAAGTTTCGCTTAGCAGCAAAATACAGTTGTTGCTTTGTGCACGGGCCATTGTGTATGCCATGGTACCTTAGGTTTTTGTCATGCTTGCACAAGTAACATTTCTTCATGGCAATACAGAACAAGCTCTGCCTACTGATCTGAACAATTCACGCGCCTGAAAATATTTAACGATTTACACCCACACTCAATGTCAGTCTACCAGACCCTTTTCCCCGCGCAGTGATTGGTAAAGGGTCTGGGTACGCGAGACTGCTTAGAGCCCACCCATACCTAATCATCTTCCTACACCACTGTTTGCATTGCTCTTAAAATTTTGCATTGTTTGTAACAAGAGGAGTCCATCTGAATACTTTCTGACTGGCAAGCAACACCCCATTTTTGTAATTAGAGCAAAGTTTAGTGAAGCCATCCAACATTTTGATGCCATTTGTACAGGATCCTGATACATATGAGCACAAAGTTGCAATCATAAGTACTGGTACTCTCTGTATCACATGCACATACATGAACAACTGTGGCATGTAAAATCATTGAGAAATGATAGTTTCAATTATTTCAAATTATTGCATCAGCCCATGAGTAAATTGTAGAGCTTTTGCTGCTATACAAATTAAAGTTTTTGTTGTGGGGCTCGTCACACCTGTTTCCTCATGTACAAACTCATATATTGTATACACTTACACATGTACATGTATGTAGTATATAAAGTGCCATTGTGGTCTCTTTCATTCATCTTAGTAAGAGGTACTTTCTTGCTTTTTTTCCCTTCTTACATTCATAATGTATATTTAGTTTTCTAATTAAGCATTCTTATTTAATGTTTATTATTGAGACCTTTATCAAGTAGAGATGAGCAGTGTAACATCAAGTGCTGTACTGTACTGTAGTGAAAACAGCATTGTGTTCCTGAAAGGAGCACTGGACCTTTGGTAACATGTAATTACTTTCCCTTCTTTGTTACAGGTTTGAGATGCAAGAGTGTCCAAGGAATTGCCATGGATACGTTTCCAATGATGATTCAATCCTTGTTTGAAGGAAAATCTACTGGAACATTGAGGACAACTAAACTTATCACTGACACTGTCATAATCCAACTCTTTAAGAGCTTCTTCATACTGGAAATTTACAGTATTTTATTTTTATGGAATAGTTCAGTATTTTGTCAATGGCATTGGGAATGTTATACTAGCATACAAACAAACTGCATTTCAGAATAAAGTTGACTAACATAGTACTCAAGGTTTCTTCAGTTAGTGACCTCTTAGTGCTGCCTTGAGTCATCACGTCGATCGTACTTAAGTTGTATTTAACTAGTAATACAATGCTACCATTTACTCTAACACATTGGAGAAACATTTCTATGAACAAATTGGGGTGGGGGAGGGGGGAAGGGAGGAGGCGGCGAGTGAGATGCATGGACCCAGGAAAAGTACTTGTGTTGCTCTCACTGTCGCTACTATAATATATATACACACGTAGTTTGCTCCATTCACTTTATGGAGTTGTGGTCTGTCGACTTAAGAATATGTGTCACCAGTATAACATTTGCTTCAACTTTTAGAATAAGCAGTCATGCCCAAAATTGAAGCCACACCCTTTGATTGGAACAAGTATTATAATTATAAAACTACAGTTGCAAAATATTGATGTGTACACAGCTATTTTTCCAAGTGATCATGTACGTGTACTAGCATGATTGAGGTGCTGCTTGGGGTGGGTCTGTCGGCACACAAATGGTCAGCCCCACAGAGATGGTCAGCCCCCGCAGTAATGGTCAGCCCCGCAGCTAGCGACGGTCAGCCATATGCGCATGCGCACGTGCTTAAGGTTCAAAGTTCATTTGATCGGCTGCGCTCTGAGGTCAAAGGTGAGGGTCAGCCGTTCTGCACATAACGTCGTCCGTTTTGAAAGGAAGGTAGTGCTCTATTGAGAGTGTGTACTTCGTAATGAATGTTGCTGAGAAGACTCTGAATGACCTAGAGCACGAGATTACGTGTGCAATCTGCAAAAACTACTACACAGACCCGAAAATACTTCCGTGCTTGCATTATTACTGCAAGACTTGCGTGGCGGAGCTCGCCCGCAGAGCTGGCCAAGGCAAGCCATTCTCCTGTCCTGAATGTCGTGCACTAACGATTCTTCCAGACGATGGGGAAGACGCACTGAAAACTATATTTGTAATCAATCGCTTGAAGTCTATTTATGACAAGTATAGGAAAGCTCTCCACAAGCAAGTATTATGCGAGATCTGCACCAATTCAGAAGCTTGTGCTGAATTCTATTGCTACCAGTGTGACAAGTTTTGTTGCAAGGGGTGTGTTCATTTGCACTCTGTAATGAAAACAGCCTTTGAAGGGCATGAATGTGTACTGATAGAAAAAATGAATAAAATCAGAATAAAAAGTGAAGAGTGTATTGGCTCCAATGAGAAGTATAATGCTTGTCGCATTCATGGAGAGCGATTGAAGTATTTTTGTTTCGACTGCAACAAACTAATCTGTGGAGACTGCATCGTCAGAGACCACAGAGGTCATAACATAGAGTTCATCAGTGCTGCTGCAGACGAAAAAAAGAAAGAGTTCAAAGAGTCTCTCAAGTCTCTCACAAATGTGCGGACCAATCTCTCTCGAGCAATTGAGGACACGAATAAAATAGATTGCGAGATTCAGTCTCAAAGTAAGGCCAAGACTGATGAAATTGAACGCCTTTTTGGGAAAATTTATGGAATTCTTGACACACACAAAGCGCAGTTGCTGAGTAAGGTTAAAAAGATAACCCAAGAGGAGTTGGAAAAAGTTGCTAACAAAGACAGAGTTTGTTGCGTGACAGGGATCAAGTTAAGGATGCTATTGAGCACACTGAGCTTTGTGTGTGGTCATTTTGTGATGAGAAGGTCATGAGCCAGCACAGTGAGATAAGCAAGAAGATTCAAGCTGAAACCAGGCAACCACGACCACTTCTGGTAAAGAAGATTTCCATCAAGGTTATTATAGAGTGTGCAGAGGCCTTACAACAAGTCTTTGGAAAAGTCTCTGACATCATTGGAATAAAAATAATGAATGTGAATGACATACCCAAGACTATGTCAGTAGGTAAAGAAAATCATTTCGACTTATCACTTAATGAACCAGTTTCTCTAGAATATTTGAAGGTACAGCTTTGTGAAAGAAGATTTACGAATAAAATACTTAGTGGTACAGTTAAAACTAAAGGTGGAGTTAGAGGCGCATTTTTTCTCTCAAAGAAGAATTATTGGACCATAAGTGTCGTAGCTCCAGAGTCGCAGGGTATTTATGAACTCGAAATATGTGCATACGGTTTTCCTCTATACAGGAGTCCACTTGAAGTGAAAAGGAATTTGACGCAACCCCGACCCCATATTTTTGGAAATAATTATGGAGTCCCCCCCGTCATTTCATACCCCCCCATTTTATTACCACTCACCAAAGGGGATAACTCCTGATTGTCACTAATTTGGTACTTGCTCTAAAGCCACAACAATAGAATTCACTATAATTTTCACTACACCCTATGTCATTCTGTGTAATATAGTGTTTGACATTTACATCAAAAGTCTGTTATTAAAACTTCTTTTGTGTAGCCAGCTATATTATTGATATTATTTTTATATTAAAAATTATAAGTGACGTTGTACCTATAATGAAATAACTAGCTTTCTGTTAACTGTAATAGATTAATCCAGATTCAAACTTTCAGATAGAATGGCAACATCACACGTTGCATCACTAGTTTATAATAGTAATAATAATAATAATAATAATAATAACAATAATAATAATAATAATAATATAAAAAAATAATAATAATTATTATTATCATTTTTATTATTACCACCATCATAATTAAGCCAAGCATAATATAGAAAGTAGCTAATAATAAAAAAAAATAAATTATTATTATTATCATTTTTATTATTACCACCATCATAATTATGCCAAGCATATAGAAAGTAGTTATGACATAGAACAGAGCATGATTGTTGATGGTGTCGGTTAATAAAAACAATGAACAAACAGTTGCATGCACACATGTGGCACAGCTAGGTCAGTCTCTCTCACCAGACCCTGGTTGCTCACCCATCGGAGCTCCCACGACCTTCCTGGAAGCTGCAGTGAAATTAATTGATTAGATGCGTTAATTATAGAATGCTAGTGCAGATCCATTTCTAACATAACGTGGAACACTACAGTGATTCAATACCTACAGAATTGAGCAGGACAGATAGAATTGAATGATTAATTTAATACTAGATTGGTGATCAGATAAATTCACTTGAGTTAGCTATATAAAGGCATATTTCTATACAATGTAGGGGCTGTGAATAAATTTAACAAATACTATTTTTCTGACATAGCAACCATGAATATGACACGGTGTTCTATCAGTTAGCTGCTGGCAATTTAATGAAAATGAGGGGGAAAAAATATCTTGTCTGTCTGAAACCACACCCATTTTTGTTATACCATTATATTCTCCTGCAACAGTGCACCTATTGTAGGTTGGGCAACATAATATGTGACCGTCTACGGGAAAACCGGGCACAACGCGGCGTGCGTAATATCGAGAAAAGATCGATCGATTTCTTAAAAATGTATTGTTTTAAGCCAACGGAAGGGAACGGTTAGGTCTATTATAGCGGGAACGACTTAAGCTACGACGATAAAACTTGGAGAGCTCAATATCTGGACGCCAACAACTCCGTAAGTGCAAAAAAAATTTTTTCGAAGGGTGCCGCGTTGTGCCTGGTTTTCCTATAGACGGTCACATATAGTGAATACCGACATTTATTTCTTCCGGCACAAGTGCCAGTAATATCAAATTATCAAAAGCTGAGGCAGAAAAGAAAACCACACAGACTCCAACATGGAGTTGATAAAAAAAGAAAAGAAAAGTGATGTCATAGCTAGTACTACAGGTGGGCCAGATGCAAGAATCAGGCAACAAAAGCCATGCATGGAGAAATAGGCAAATAAGTGTAAGAGACAGCTATATGATGTTCTCAGGAAGTGACTTTACTAGTTAATTCGTGGACTTCACACTCCAATCAATGCTCAAAAGTTCTCAAGCTTGCAGAGTGCTTGGTCTACCTTAGAAGAAGTGATCAGCCAATTAATTTTTGTGTACAGAATTGCTGGAAAAAAAATGTGTGAAAGTGAAAGCAACTACTTGAGGGAGCTATATCCAACACAGCTAGCTATTCAATGAAAACTATATTCCACATGTAGTCACATTGCAGCACTATATCCTCATCATGATACAAGAAATCCCCAAATTGCCCTCACCCATCCTGATTATCTATACTTGTTCCCTATCTAGTATTTAGTAGCAAAACCAGCAAAAGGTGACAGAAAAATGCAAAAAAAAGTTGACAAGGATTCTTCATTTACCACTAATACACTAACATTACATCAAAACAAAACAACAATAACAAAAATAGAATCTTTGGACGGACAAAGACTCACCTCGTTGTCAATGAGCTCTTGAAGAAACTCTAGAAGATTCTCCTCTTCAAGGCAACTTCCGTATAAAAACTTTCCTTGCAGCTCCACACTGAACTGACAGATCCTGCGTCCCCCAAACGCACGAGCTAAGTCTGCCATCCGATAGTAGCATGAAGATGAGTCCATCATCACTTGCTCCATAAACTGTAGCATCATCTTCAATCCTGGAGATTGCAGCTGGTGAGAAGTAGAGAGAAAAGGTACAAAGAAACTAAAATGGAATCTGAACAGAGCTCATCAATTGGCTGGTGCAACTGTCAACCAATCGTAATCACAACCACCACCACAACCTTTATCACCTCATTAACACCATCACTACCACTACGATTATGACTATTATTATGATTACTATGACGATTATTATACT
>WLWD01003160.1_pt1 | contig 30511 bp, 32 predicted proteins | sample 6712731 | NCBI WGS metagenome assembly WLWD01 (sample SAMN12718690, study PRJNA576275) | sponge metagenome | isolation source: marine sponge | host: Mycale hentscheli | place: New Zealand: South Island, Marlborough, Capsize Point | collected 2014-11-01
TCTTGTCTCTAACTCAATGTCCCATTCTCTAACTCCATGCTCTTGTCTCTAACTCAATGTCTCAGTCTCTAACTCCATGCTCTTGTCTCTAACTCAATGTCCCATTCTCTAACTCCATGCTCTTGTCTCCAACTCAATGTCCCAGTCTCTAACTCCATGCTCTTGTCTCTAACTCAATGTCCCAGTCTCTAACTCCATGCTCTTGTCTCTAACTCAATGTCCCAGTCTCTAACTCCATGCTCTTGTCTCTAACTCAATGTCCCAGTCTCTAACTCCATGCTCTTGTCTCTAACTCAATGTCCCAGTGTCTAACTTGTCTCTAACTCAATGTCCCAGTGTCTAACTCTATGCTCTTGTCTCTAACTCAATGTCCCATTCTCTAACTCCATGCTCTTGTCTCTAACTCAATGTCCCAGTCTCTAACTCCATGCTCTTGTCTCTAACTCAATGTCCCAGTGTCTAACTCCATGCTCTTGTCTCTAACTCAATGTCCCAGTCTCTAACTCCAAGCTCTTGTCTCTAACTCAAAGTCCATGTCTCTAACTCCATGCTCTTGTCTCTAACTCAATGTCCCAGTCTCTACCTCCATGCTCTTGTCTCTAACTCAATGTCCCAGTCTCTAACTCCATGCTCTTGTCTCTAACTCAATGTCCCAGTCTTTACCTCCATGCTCTTGTCTCTAACTCAATGTCCCAGTCTCTAACTCCATGCTCTTGTCTCTAACTCAATGTCCCAGTCTCTAACTCTATTGTCAAGTTTCTAACTTTATTATTCTTTTATCTTTCAATATTAATTACCTCTCATGAATGCGTCAATTTGCTGACTCAGCTCTGTTTGTCCAATATCTCGTAAGACGTCTAATAGTTGTTGCCATGTTGGATGATGTAGTCTATGCCATGTAGCAATAACAAGATTTACATAATACATAGGATCTTTCTGTGGCTTAAGGTCTGGTAGTTCTACTCCAGTAGATTGTGCTAGTTGAGAGAGACTGCTGGCCAGGACAGATACAATCCGAATGCCCATCACTGCCTCTAGTCTGAGCAGGACATCGGGTGTGAACCGGTTGTATGGCGAATAGGGAATCACTACATAACAATAACAATATTTACTTAAAAACATAATATTACTAGATGGTGAGAGAGCTAGTCAAGTCTTTTTCAGCATCAATAAAGGAATTCATGTCTTTATAAGAGCATGTGAAAGTTCTCTCTGTAATCTATAACAGTGGACATATGAAGAAAAATAGTATCACTGCAGTTTCTAAAGTGGGACTACCATTTGACAACACTAACCTGATGAAGTTATTTTATACACTCCCTTGGAATCAACAATCAATAACTGTCCAGAAGACAATACTGCAGCTGATGTAAATACAGTAATGTCATGTGGTACATCTCCCTCACAAGTTGTCTCAATCCAAGACCGTGCAGTGCTCAAATAACTTCTTATAGAAGATCGTATATCTATACTAATAAGATTTGATAAAAAGGAGGTAATAGCAAAGGTTTTAATGGGTGTGGTTATCTCCCTCCATACTGTTCGTGTAGTTGTCCTGTTACCACTACCAGATGCTTTGAGATATTCTAAGCTGCATATAAATAGAACATTCTCCTTGTTATGTCCTCCAGTGAAGTAGAAGTTGCCTTCATGGAATGTTGATTGCATGCTCCAGCATGGAGTAGGTAGTGAGTCTGCAGTCATCCAGTGGTCACCAAGTAACACCTCCACAGCGTCCGAGTTCTTGCCACTGTGAACCTTCCCACCAGCCACGACCAGGACTTCTGGTGATCCTCCACTCACTGATGATGGCCAGGTGCACCGAGTAGGCATGGCAGGGAGAGATGTCTTCCAGTCTAGACCAGTAGTACTAGTCAATAGTTGGTTGGTAATCCCACAATGATTTAGTCCACCAACCAATACAAACTTAGACCGGTAGGTAGTTAGTGACGAGTATTGACATGGTGCAGTAGTAGTAGTCCATGAGTGCAGGTCATCAGTGGAGGAAATATGAAGTTCGTGATAAGTACCAAGTATAACTATTGTACCACATAGTACTGCACAATATTTAGGAGTGACATCCTCACTCCAGGTATGGCTGTGTTCCCTGTGAAGTGAGGTTAGAGGGTGAAGAAGATCAACCTAAATACATTTAAAACAATATAATTGATGACAAACACCAAATCACACAACATTAATAGTTTCTTTGTATGCCATTTTAACATAAAAACCAAAAAAACAATTTATACCAGATAAAAATGCAGCCATGCAACCGATTTTTATAGGAATATAATGCTGCAAGCTATATGGGCCCTTCATATCAATTAACGATAGGTTTATTTAATTATTTAGAATAACAACAAATAAAAATTCAACAATGCAAACAAACACACAAACATACAATTACAAAGAGTGTCTAAACAAGCACACACATAGTAAACATTTGTACTTTTTGACATTCACGCTACACGAACACTAACAGCAAACATTTTGGAGAGCAGGCAAAACATACCTCCAACAGCAGAGACTTCCCAATAGTTTCAGTAAGTGCTAACCTTTTTTGTCTGTTGCAGACAAAAAAGGTTAACACTTACTGAAACTATGGAACAAACTTAATAAATCTGAACCAGGCGTAGTAAAGCTTGTATGCTCATTTGAGCATGTGTGATTCTAAATGGCAGGTAAACGAATAAATGGGAAAACCATAGTGTCTGCCTTTTCTCTCACTTTCTCAAAAACTAAGCCAAAATTAAAGAAGTGGCAAATTCAAGGGACTTAAATTATCATCAAGCTGGAGCTTCTCTTCTCTCAAGGCATAATCTGATATCCAAGATCCGCTGTTGACAGTGACAGAATGTATGAATGAATGAATGACATAGATACTACTGTATCCCTTACTGGCATGAGTGCTGAGGAATATATAGAATAAATTCCACATGTTCATACAAAGTGCCAAGTGAGGCAATAACATTGTCATGTAACCTTCCATATCATTAGAACGACTTCTGTAAGAAGTCAGAGTATTGATTTATTTATTATAGTTTTTATTGTTTATCTATCCAGCCCAATTAGCAGGGGAAGCTGCACAACTTGCTCAATGTCAGTTGTCCAAACCCTTTCCTGCATTGTGATTGGTAAAGAGTCTGGCTACACGACACTTATATGAGAAATGCAATTGAAATAGCATGAGTTAAAGCTGAGTGCTATTTCAATTCCTTTACAAGTGCTATTGATCCCTAATAGCACAGGTTACCCGTGCTATCACTTGCTAAAAGCATGGCCTGCTTAATTTGCTCTGTTGTTACACTGTAAGGTTCACTCATAATATCTGTGTTTCAAGATTAGCTTCCTCTGGAAATTCTTTTTTAGCCTATGGCTCCTCCTAATCTGTTGAAGAAACTTCCGTCTAATACGAGTAGAACTTCTGTACTAAAGAATGACATAAGAGTCCAACTTTAACATACAGAAACTGTATGCTAGAGCTGCGTACATGTGCACTTATCTGTACTATTTCACTTAGCTACTATGGAATTTCACTTAGTTTCCGTGTTATTTCACTTAGTCATGTGTGATTTCACTTTTCCCATTCGATTTCAGTCGAGCAGCGATTTTCTCCCTACTTGTTTGATTGGGCAATTTATGCCACCATGCTATTATTTAAAAAAAAAGTTAAATAAGTGAAGAGTTTGACCGACTTTATTTGTGTAGTACATACCTCATCCGCACCTTGTGCCACGTAAAATACTTATATTAAAGTTAGATAAGTTCTGCGCTCTACTGTATGATAGTGCACACTCTAACATACTGTAATTAGCTTGATCATGTGTTTAAAATTTTTGTTATTAAATGTATTCTCCCTCTTTCACAGGCTGTATTTTTTGTCGTTGTTGTTTTTATGTTGTTTTTTGGCAGTCGCTGGGGACTCAACTCAGAACAAGCACCAGCAATCTAATCACTGAGCACAACAACCACTGGGCAACCACATTTTCCACTTGTATATACTAATTAGCTATATACTGCTACGCTATCAGTCTTACTTCAAACAGACCAACGGAGAATTTATTTTTATATGTGGATACATTTTTTCTACTCTGCTAGTTTATCATTTTAACAACTTCTTGCTCAGCCTTCTGACTTTCATAGCTAAACAGTACAAAAAAAGAACACTTTCATGATTGTGCTTGTTGCTGTTGATATCGCAAGGGAGTATGTTCTCTTGTCATGATAAATGGAATTTGCTATATATATATATATATATATATATATATATATACACGTCATGACATTGAGGCAAGACTTACAAAAGAAATAAAACAAATAATTTTTGTTGTTGTTACAATATACTTATATATTTATGATAATGAAACTGATAATAACCATGAATATGCAGACACTAGTGATGAATGTTAAAAGTAATTGATGAGCACGAGTTAAATATAAAAGTTCCTGGAATACTGTTCTTTGTTTGAATGTTAGTAGCACTTCGGTGTGTTAAAGGGTTAGTTGTGAGAGTAGAAGAATTGGATGTAGGTTAAACATTTGATGTTTCTTGGATAGACATGGATTTTGCAGGTGATTTTGATGAAAGGTGAGCATTAGATAAGTTGGAAGTGGCAGTGTAAGGTATTGTAGCTAGGGGTGGAGTTGACAGCAAGGATACGAAGTTAATTCATGTGCAGAAAGATTTAAAGTGGATGGTCCTGATTTATAACTGGAAGTAGATGAAAAATCATGAGCAGTTCCTGATGAAATATCATTGGTAAGCCTTGGTACCTTGTTTAGAATACCTGAAAGTGCTTCTTTTTGATGAGAAGAAGTTCGCTTGTAGCTTCTAACACAAGGCAAGCTTCTGTGATCAGTTCTTATTTAGTGTCTTGTTTAGTTTTGGTGGGAATGCCACTATCCCTAGCTCGCTCAACTTCAATGTCGCTCTTTGGAGGTGCAAATTGACGTAAAACTTTGGCCGGATGATAGTCAGGGGAGGGGCTGGTACAGGCCTGCACAAATTTGGCTTCGGAGTCTAATTGTCTGCTTAGCAACTCAAAAATTTCGTCTTCTTCCATATTTGTTTCAGTACCAGACTTACATATTCCCAACGGTGAACACCAAGGCTCTCCTAGACAGTCTCTTTTGCACAATAAACAAGCTGGTCTTCCAAAACTACTTCTTCATGGGTTGTTGTTGTTTTTTTGTCAAAAAACTAAGCTTTTGTTACCAAGGTACGTTGTTATGTTCTAAATAAGTTAGGTCCCGAGACTAATGGGATCCACCGGCTAGTAGGATCCCTCAGGCCCTTAGTAGCGCCCTCACTTTGCTCGGGACACTATAACCTAGGGCCTTCGGGATCCTACTAGCCAGTAGATCCCTTGGTCTCGGGACCTAACTATAATATGTTTCATTGTACTAGTAAGTAATTAACATAATTTGTTTAATTCCTGTTGTGTTAGGGTGCTGCGGTTAACTTTGGCTTTTGCAGAAGTTTGTTATAAGATGGGTAGACAAGCATTGCGGTCATCAAAAAGTAGAAATAGCATGAAAAGGGTATCTTAGCCCTAGAAAAGCTCTGAAGGCTGTAGCTAATACAGGGCAAATAAACTTCTCTAAGACTATTAGAAGTGAGACAAATAATCCCTAAATTCTTTGATCAATTTGTAGCTTAGCTACCCCAGCAGCAGCATCCTGTATTCATTTCCTTTCATTGTCACCATGTCCCAAAACTTAATTTCACTCATCAGCAGATCACTATATATGTCTCTAAACTTTAAAGATAGAGGTGGGGAGCTTGGCACCACACTAAGGAAGAGCTGATACTCTAATTTCTACAAACTGGTGCCTTTACACCTTCGGAGCTTCAACTCCGCAATTCTATCTACATACCAGTGGGTGCTCGTTAAATTGTTCTCAACCGGATGTAAACAAACCGCACCCCATATGCTATACACGCTAAAGTATTGTTCATACCCGTAGCTAGGGATGTTCGGGGGGTTCGGTCAAACCCCCCTTTTGAGTGACCGGAAGTAAATTATTTAGCCACAACTCACATTTAATTTATGGAATGTCGACGTGTGGTTGATTGTCTAACTTGCAATGGAATTTTCTGCTATTTAGCTATAATATATATCCCTGGATATACTTCATACTCTATATGTGGATGGCCTAGTCTGATTCCAAGCTTTCAGGTAAGCATTGAGCTCCTTGATTACAAAACATTGCTCTAGTTATGGCACTGATAAAGCAAGCTACACGACAACTATTCTTTTTATGGTGTGCCATAATGTACTTATTTAGATAACTTATAGTATGAAAGGCCTATTATAATGGTTCACTGTTTGTGTACAGCTCACGGTAGTGGTTAGAAGCCTGGTTACATGAGAACGAAATAGTGCCAGCAGTTTATCGCTTATTGCCGATAATCAGCAGTGTTCAATGAATTTAATAGAACACATCAGACAAATTATTAGTTTTGGCATATTTCCCCCCTTCTTTTTCGCTTTTTAAAGAATAAACGAAAAAAACAAAAGTAGGTGTGGCTTTCTTGCATTTCTACGAAATCCGAACCCCCCAGTGCAAACTCCTGGCTACAGGTCATTTGTTCCCCATAAATCGTGTGGAATAAAACGAAATGTTGTAGGGATGGTGACCAGAACCTTTCACCATGGTAGGCAAAGGGTCTGATTCGTGAGCTACTCAAGCACACCACTAGTTACTAGTATAATTAGATAATAAATCGCACTCTAATCAATAAACTAGACATATGCTCACCTCGGGAGGATCTCGTGGCTCCATAACTTGCGCATAATAGACAAAATACCAAGGCCAAACTTCGGGTCGTTCCTTCGAAGCTAATGGCCGTTGGGAGTCTGTAAAGTATCCTAACCTGACCGACTACACCCAAACTATTACTATTGCGCATCCGTGATAACGTAAATACTTGGCGCTGCCGCGCAATATACCTGGCATACAGGTTCGGTTCCAGGCACTTCGTTTCTGGAAAGCAGACAGATTTATTGGATGATACAATTCCAGACTGGCTCCCAACACAGAAGTTGGGGTAATCCACAGCAATAGGGAAGTGGAAGCGATGGAATACCATTTGAAGGGGAAGAAGAAACTAGTTCCCAAGAAACTGGTAATGAGGAGCGATCCAGTGGGATAGGATGGAGGGTATGATAAAGACCATGGCAGAATTAGCATTTTCAGGGAGAAGTAGGGAACCCAATGTAAGTGAATATTATCAAAGACAAGAGAAAATAGAAGCAGAAAAATTTGCTATCCAAAGCCTACAAAAATTTGAACAAGGCATGAATTTAGCTGCATTCATTGCAGAATTTGAAGTAGCCATGAGGGGTGCTAACATTAATAAGGATAAATGGTCCCATATTTTACAAGGACAGTTGAAAGGTCAAGCATGGCATGATTGGGTAAATCATAAAGGAGCTGGAGATGCTTTAGCTTAGGGTAGTTGTAAGGAAATTGTGCTTGAGATACATGGTGATTCATGTATAAAGAATGTTTTCAATCCTAAAATTAAAGGAGAAAGTTTTGATGCCAGGTCCACACTAGCCAGGGCATACATGGGCAGGCTGTTTAAGGGTGCACACACAGCTGCGCAGTGGCAAGAGAGAGTAGAAATGTGGATAAAACTTTCCTCCTATCATGAAGATTGCATTGCAGCAGTAGTCAATACAAACCCCTTGACAAAAGCCCAATTAGCTTCTGCTGTAAGTCAATATATGGAGTTGCATCCAGAGGCAGGGAAAAGACAATCAATGCAGGGTAACAAATTTCAAGGTTCTAAACCATATAAAAATTACTATTCTTCCCCCAGTAAAGATAGGTCTAGAGGATGGCAACAGAACTTCAAGCCACAGCAGCAATGGCAGCCCCACCCCCAACAGCAATGGAAGCATAGACCACAACAGCAGCAATGGCAGTCTCGACCACAACAGCAGCAGCAACAGCAGCCACCTATATGCCATATATGTAAGCAAATTGGTCACAAATCCTATTGTTGTCCCCAGAAAGGCAGAGGTTACAGTAATCAACTGTATACTAAGAAAGCCACATACAGACTTAAAAACTCAGAAACCTCAAAGAAAGTTCCTAACATTGTGAATGGTTGTGTGAATGACATACAAACATCATTTTTGCTAGATACTGGTGCTGACATCACTATAATAAATAAGAATCTAGAGCATGGAGAGCAATTAACTGGGGAACTTATAACATTTAATGGGTTTGGAGGTGAGGAATTCACTTTCCCCACTGCAGTACTTGAAATTCAGGTAGGAGACTTGTGCATACCTGTCCTAGCTGCAGTAGTTGATATTCATGACAAATATGATGGAGGGTTGTTAGGGAATGATATTGATTATGACACTTTTAAGAGCCTGTTGAAACAAGCTGAACTTCACAGGTTGCATGCTGACAAGAAAGTGTATGTGAAATTAACAAGGGCACAAAGGAAAAAACAGGAATGTGCAGAACAGGAATTAGAAAGGCAAGAGAGTGAAGAATGTGCACTTGCAATCCCAATTGAACGTATCAATAATACAGAGAGTGTTGATGAAATCAGTGAAGTGGCTGAGCAAAACAGTTCGGAAGAGGAGTCAGGCAGTGTAGTCTTAGCAGAAGATAGCTTAGATCATGGTGGTTTGGATAGCTTAGATACTTCAAGAGAGGTAGAATGGCTGGGAGGAATGGATGTTGATGCCTTGGTTGAAGAGCTGTCAGCTCAGCCCACCTCAGTAAATGAAGCATGTGCTATTCCTCTTGAGCACATTGAGAATGATTGTGAATTATTAACTAGTTTAGACCCTCCAGGTGAACCTGCGAGAAATGAGTTTAAGACAAAATTTGTTGCACAGTTAAAGTCTGACCCAACTCTTGACAAGTGGAGACAATGGGCAGACCAGTCTAAGAATGGTTATTTTTGGGAGAATTGATGAAAAAGAAATTTTTAACGAATAGTGGCAGTGAAAGTTGTGTACTAGTTGTGCCTAAAGAATGCAGGCAGTCTGTGCTAGTTTTAGCTCACAATAATTTTGGTCATATGGGTGACAAGAAATGCAAGTATGTAATAGCTCAGAAATTCACATGGCCAGGTATGATGTCAGATATAATGAAATGGTGTAGAAGTTGTGTGACGTGTCAGAAACAGAGTAAAGTCAAACCTAGAAGAGCACCTATGGGAATGACACCTATTGCAACTGAAACTTTTGAGAGTGTAGCTGTAGACTTGGTAGGACCCTTTTCCAGGTCTAAGTCAGGCTATAAATACTTATTAACCATGATATGCTTAGCAAGCAAATATCCTGAAGCACTGCCACTAAAGTCAATAACAGCAGATGAGGTAGTAGAAGGTTTGGTGGAGTTATTTTGCAGACACGGTGTGCCCAGACAGTTGCTGTCAGATCAGGGAAAACAATTTAAGAGTGCATTGTTCAAACAGTTGTGTTCTAAATTAAAGATTCATAAGCTGCAGTCCTCCCCATACCATCCACAATCAAATGGAACAGTAGAAAGATTTCATGGAACCTTGATCCCCATGCTCAGAAAAGTACTGTCTGTATGCTATCAGAAGTGCACCTAACAGGAGCACAGGTTTCACCCCATATGAGATTGTGTTGGGTAAGAATGCTAGATCCCCACTTGACTTGTTAGTTGAAAAACTAGAAAGCCCAGGAGACAAGTCTATAGCAGTGTGTCAGTGGATAGAAAACCTCAATGTCTCTGCTGAGGAACACAATGTTGACACAGACAAACCTCGCTTGTCAGGAAAGAGATTAAGTAGAGTACAAGAAGCAGAAATGAACAGTATAAAGAGTAGATGGAAGCATGTTCTCAGTGATAAGCCAGGAGATACCAAGTTAGTGGTACATGTAATAAATACTGGTACAGCTCAGCCAGTGAGGTCACCACCATATATGATATCTCCTCATAAACTTGAAGGTGTTAAGAAATAAACAGTCTACTTGAATTAGGCATTATTGAACCCAGTACCAGTCCATTGTCCAGCTCTGTAGTGCCCATAGTTAAACCAGACCAAAGTATTAGACTATGTGTTGACTATAGAAAATTGAATACAGTCACAACACTAGACCCTTACTACATCCCTACTGTAGATGAACTTATAAGTAAGGTTGGAGAGGCAGCATTCTTGACCAAGCTGGACCTTGCAAAATGATTTTATCAGGTACCACTGCAGGAAAGTGATAAAGAGAAAACAGCTTTCATAACTCCATGGGGAAAATTCCAATTCACAAAAATGCCCTTTGGACTAAGAAATGCGCCATCTACCTTTCAGAGACTTATGGATTGTGTGTTAGCTGGAATGAGCAGTCATGCTGTTCCTTACATTGATGACATTTTAGTGTTTTCTAAGGATTGGACGTCCCATCTGAATCATGTTGAACAGGTCTTGAAGAGATTAAGTGAAGCTAACTTGACGGCAAAACCTTCAAAGTGTGAATGGGGAAAAAGATTGTGTCAATTATTTGGGTCACACAGTCGGTAGGGGGAAAGTTAGCATACCTGAAGCTAGAGCAGCAAGTATTAAAAATTATGTGAGACCAAAAACAAAAAAGCAACTTAAGTCTTTTCTAGGCCTCTGTGGATATTATAGGAAATTTGTTAGGCATTATTCAGACATAGCCAAACCACTTCATGCTCTCACTCATAAATCCCAGCCAGTGAAAGTCGTGTGGACTGAGGAGTCTCTGGTTTCCTTCAGTAAGTTATGTTCAATGTTATCTTGTGCAGAATTTCTTACCATACCTACAGGATCAGACAAATTACTTGTGCAGACAGATGCCTCAACAGTTGGTATTGGAGGATGCTTGTCAGTGATCAGAAATGGAGTCGAATTACCATCAGCTTTCTACTCCAGAAAACTCACTGATTGTGAATCTAGATATTCTGCCACTGAGTTAGAGTGCCTGGCTGTGGTAGAGTGTCTCAGGCAATTCGAAGCTCATCTAGATGGTCGCCACTTTCAGTTGCAGACAGACCATAAGGCTCTCACTTTCTTAAATAAATCTAAACTCTTGAACAAAAGATTGGCTAGATGGGCTCTATGGTTACAAGATTTTGATTTTTCTATCTGTTACAGGCCAGGAAGTACTAATGGTAATGCTAATGGTCTTTCAAGACAAGCCTAAGACATCCAGCAAGGTGATGAAGTCTCAAAGATAAGGCACAACTCAGTCGAGGACGACTTCGGCTTAAGGAGGAGGGAATGTGGGGACCACACCCCACAACAGTATTATTAACTTATTGCCAGACATTTATTCTGTATGTATGTTGTATGTTGTTTGTGTGTTAGTTTCAATAGTTGTAGTAGCAGCTGTATTTTATGTATCATTTTTATGTTGCCTATAGGTTACTTGTTACAATTTGTGTGAATGTTTGTGCTCTCATTTGATTGGTTACTTTAATAATTCATTATCATCTCTATGATTGGTCAGTTTTTCATTATATTGTTTTCTTGTGATCCCATTGGCAGTCTATAAAAGGGCTGACCAAGGACAGTCATGAGTTCTGACTCTTTGATTGAAACACTCTCACTCATTATCTTTATTTGGATATATCAAAATTAAGTTAAAACTTGAACTGACGAGGAAATTATTATAGCATTTTTGGGTGGACCTAGCCAAAGAAGCAGAGGGCCCGACATTAAAATTACAATAAAGAAAATGTATATATGTTTGTGTGAGATTAATAGAGTAGCTTATTAAAAGAATGTTTGACGGTAGTTTCCAGTTAGCTATATAGACACAGCATTTCGGACATTTTTGATTTAATCTTTAAATCCTTTAACAGTGTATTTTAGCATTTAGGGGGAGAGATTGAGCTTACTCTATCTCCAGGGATTCACAACTTTCAATTAAGATGGAAGAGTGGGCTTCAATTATAAAGACAATTTGAACAGTAATAAAAGTATGGTACATTTGCAATCACCTTCATTATTAATTTTTTGAACTTTGTTTGCTTATAAAATTTAAATATTTCAAGGGGAGTGAGTGCCCTCCCTATGCCTCCCCCACAATGAACCCCTAGGTGAGCATTAACAGTAATTATGTAATATAGACAGCATTGGCTTATTTTGATGCTTGATGAAGTTGATAGCTTTATCAGTTTGGTTTTTATGTGATTGCAATTAGTCTGACTGCCATATAGCAGGTATACCAGTGAAAGGGTTTTAATATGGATGTTGCTTATTAGACACATCATCTAATTAACAGAGAGAGAGCCCAAAGTATAAATTAGGAATGAGAAGAGTGTTTAGACATTGAAGGTGGTGCATAAGTCATAAGTTACTTAATAATTTTAATGTGGAAATTCTATTGTAACTAAATTAATAAATAAATAAAATAATTGCAATGAAAACATTCACAGCAAAGAAAATATTCAGTGTACATATTAAAAGTATAGGTTCTATGAGAGTAATAAGTGTTTTAAATGAATGTCTTCACTGTAGTATTGCATTCGTCCATATAACTCAATCCACCATTCTATTCCCTACACAAATAATATACTATAGCAATAATACTATAATACTAATAATATCCTTACTGGAGCTGTAGCTGTATTTTATCTGCTACTAGTTTACAATCGTCTACTTTAGATAATATGGTAGTAAACTCTGTCAGAACATCGGGTGTAGAAAGCAAGACTGTACGAATGTTACTCAGAAGAATTCTGGCCTTGTCTGTGTCTATCCAGTCCACTCGCTGGATGAGTTGGTCATAGATATATTGTGATAAGAATCCTTTACTGTAGCAGTGATCAGCTACTGTCATAACACAAGGCTTCACTGAGAGGACCAAGTCAGGATACACACTCAAAAATACACTCAAGTTATTGCCACCTAAAAATAAAACATTTGCAATTATACTAAATTACTAACAATTACTTCACTTACTGTCAGAGATCAGATCTTTCTTCTCTATCACAGAATCTATCTTCTCTACCACAGGATCTTTCTTCTCTACCACAGGATCTTTCTTCTCTACCACAGGATCTTTCTTCTCTACCACAGGATCTTTCTTCTCTACCACAGGATCTTTCTTCTCTATGACAGGATCTATCTTCTCATATTTCTAATACCAAATAAATCCGAGTAGTTATTTAAAGTTAGAATACACAGTCTATTTCTACATACCTGTCCATACCAAATAAGGTGTCTATTGGTAAGTACAACTGCTTGTGGATTGTCTGGATTGAAGAGACATGTCATAACCTCTGGAATTTGATCTGCCATATCAACCACTCCAATGTGATTTTCTCCTTCATGTGAACGACAGTCAAAGGCAAACTGGTAGTCCATGTCAATGTTGTAGTTCATTCTGGAACTAGCCTTCCTTAAAGTGGCCTCTATTTCATGCTTTAGAACTGCACATTCATGGTGAATAAAGTCTTGGAAGGTAGGATCACATGAAACTACAACTTCAAAATATTTACATCGAGATATAAATGTTACACGAACTTTTTTTGTTCCATACAAAAACTGCACCATGTTTTTCTTGACACCTTCTCTAATGAAAAAGAAGGACTTGTTAGATATGAAACAAGCCATTGAAGCAGAAAAGAGTCCCATAGGAGTAAACCCACAACTGAAGTATATCAAGAGAGGTTCCATATAACATGAGCTAAAGGATTCTTTGTGGAATAAGTCAAGTTCCTTTGCACTGGTGTTTTCTAACACGCAAGGCATGATGTATTCATTCTTTTCTTCCAAGATTGGATCAGTATTAGAAGATTCGACTGACATAACCGCAGCTACGATATGAAGGTGATCTAGCAAAGCTACAAGTTGATGTGGTGGAATCAAATCTCCTAAAATGTCAGCTGTAGCTGCTTTCAAATCTTTCATGGTGAACCTACCTGTATTCCTGAATCTCTCAGCTGTAGCCTGACATGTACTATCAAAGCTCATGGCTTTAAGAATGACACCAGTGATACTGTCATACACTACCTGGATGTCTATGATCACCAGGTCTTCCAAACAAGGCACCCTGGGGAAGTACATCAGAACACCGGCATGGTGATGAAGAAACCACAGAGCTGTTTTGGTCTCAAATGGAGTCATACTCAAGGCATGGGACAAGGCCAAGCAGGTCTCCAGGCTGGCTGTCCTCACCTCTCTCATGCGAAGACACAAGCTGAACAGAAGCCACACAGCTGGAATTTTCAGCTTTTTAAAATGTTTCTCCATGGCATTTCCTAGTAGCTGATGCAAATGATCAATTTCTTCTCGTCCGCCTCCCATGTTGTCTAAAGAAACAACAAGCCTGTCTTCTGAGCAAAACTGAACTATATCATCGTTTTTAAAGTGAGTGTCTTTAATCACTTTTTGAAGCTGTGAGTCGACTGTAGTGATGTCTTCTTCAGAAACCTTATCTTTGTGAGTACCCACCATATACACGATTGACTTTGAAGACTCCAGTATCTCACCAATGGCTGAGTCTTCTGTTCTAGGTGTCTCACCAATGATGGGTGGGTTGTCTGTTTCTGGTAGAGGTTGAAGATGGGTGGAGGAACTGAAACAAGATATACTGGCAAGAGTACGCAAAAGCATTTCTTGGAGAGTGAACTCTGATTTCTCTGGTGCAGTTGTCTCTCCTGTAGCTCTTTGATAATAAACTTGATACTCCTCATTTAACTTGAAGTTGAAGCTAAAGAGCAGTAAGTAGAGGCCAGGTCCTATGGTGAGTGCTGGCAGTATGTCCATCAGCTCAGGCTGACCTCCAGTGTCCTCCATTCTCAAGAAAGCTTTGAAAGAATGATCTACTATTTCTGCAAACTGAGGCTGTTTGGACACTTTCTCAAGAATTGCAGCTATTTCAGAATAATCATGTGATGCATGTGATGTTACCACTTGATCAGCTACTAGGACTTGTTTTGGTGGGACAGGAGAATGTTCCCTTTGTGTGGATTTCCTACCTTTGGTAAAAGATTTCAATCGCCTCGTCATCTTCCGCAGTAATGTAGGTTGTGCTGGTTTTTCCACAGGTCGAGACTGCACTGTACTGCTAGCCTGACTGACCTCTGCTGTGGTGGCACTACCTCCAAGGGATTCAGCTGTTGCCTCAGAAGTAGATTCAGTCTCCAGACTATTTTTAAGACTGTGAAAGAGTATAGATGCTTCCTTAATGAGATCCTGAACAATAGTCCAGTTTGCCTTTCTTTCTGCCGTAGTTGGATCAGATGTGCTTTGGACTAGCATATTGGAACAACACTCCACTGTGCCTGTGCTGCCATGAACCTGCTCCTCTTCCATTGCTGACAGAAGATCTATGATCTCTTTCATAAGGCGACGGCGAGTTGTGCTCTTGCCTTGTCGTGGAGGACCCAGGAACATAAACTTTATAGACAGAAGCTCCAGCACATCCTTGGAAACAATGAAGTGTCTGTAGGCTTGATCAAACTTGAAAACTCCTAAGCACATAAAATATATGACATATTACATGATATGCAAATGAAACTATACTATTATACTACATACTGAACTGAAACAGCTACGCTTGTCTGGGTTTTGCTATTATTAGAAAGTTAACATTAAAATGACAACAATACTTCAATGTATCTTTAACCGACAAACATGAACAGCCAAGGCCGCTTAGGCCATTCCATTTCCTACAGCCCTGAGTCTCTATTATGTTGCAGTGTCTAAACCCTTGTCTCAGTCTCAAACTCCATATACCAGTCTCTAATTTCACGTCCGATTTGTACTTGTACATATGTCCCAGTCTCTATGTCTATTTTTAAGTCTCTATATTCCCTCTATATCTCAGTCTCTAACTCCATGCTCTTATCTCTAACTCAATGTCCCAGTCTCTAACTCTATTGTCAAGTTTCTAACTTTATTATGTTTTTCTTTCAAAGTTAATTACCTCTCATGAATGCGTCAATTTGCTGACTCAGCTCTGCTTGTCCAATATCTTTTAAGACGTCTAGTAGTTGTTGCCATGTTGGATGATGTAGTCTATGCCATGTGGCAATAACATGATTTACATAATACACAGGATTTCTCTGTGGGTCAAGGTCTGGTAGTTCTACTCCAGTAGATTGTGCTAGTTGAGAGAGACTGTTGGCCAGGACAGATACAATCTGAATGCCCATCACTGCCTCTAGTCTGGACAGGACATTGGATGGGAACTGGTTGTCTGGCGAATAGAAAGTCTCTACATAAATAACAATATCTTACTTAAACACAAAATATTACTAGATGGTGAGAGAGCTAGTCAAGTCTTTTTCAGCATAAATAAAGGAATTCATATCATTATAAGAGCATGTCAAAGTTCTCTCTGTAATCTATAACAGTGGACATACTGAAGAAAAATAGTATCACTGCAGTTTCTAATGTGTGACTATTTGACAACTAACCTGATGAAGTTATTTTATACACTCCCCTGGAATCAGCAACCACAAACTGTCCAGAAGACAATACTGCAGCTGATGTATATATAGCAATGTGGTGTGGTACTGTAGTTGTCTCAATCCAAGACCGTGCTGTGCTCAAATAACTTCTCATAGAAGATTGCACATCTATACTAATAAGATTTGATAAAAAGGAAGCAATTGCATATGTTTTAATGGGTGTGGTTATCTCCCTCCATACTGTTCCTGTAGTTGTCCTGTTATCACTAGCAGATTCTTTAAGAGATTCTAAACTGCATATAAATAGAATCTTCTCCTTGTCAAATCCTCCAGTGAAGTAGAAATTGCCTTCATGGAATGTTGATCGCATGCTCCAGCATGGAGTAGGTAGTGAGTCTGCAGTCATCCAGTGGTCACCAAGTAACACCTCCACAACATCCGAGTACTCGCCACTGTAAACATGCCCACCAGCCACTACCAGGACTTCTGGTGATCCTCCACTAACTGATGATGTCCAGCTGCGATGAGTAGGCATGGCAGGGAGAGATGTCTTCCAGTCTAGACCAGTAGTACTAGTAGATAGTTGGTTAGTATACTTATATTTAAATATTCCACCAACCAATACAAACTTAGACTGGTAGGTAGTTAGGGAAGACGAGTTATATGGTGCAGTAGTAGTAGTCCATGAGTGCAGGTCATCAGTAGAGGTAATATGAAGTTTGTCATCATAATCAAGTATAACTATGGTGTCACGTAGTACTGCACAATGTGTAGGCCTGACATGCTCATTCCTCCATGCATGGCAGTGTTCCCTGCGAAGTGAGGCTAGAGGGTGATGAAGACCAACCTAAATAAATTTAAAACAATATAATTGATGACAAACACCAAATCACACAACATTAATAGTTTCTTTGAATGATAAAATAACCAAAATATTTATTTATACCAGATAATAAAGCAGCCATGCAACTAACTAGTGGTGGTGTGCTTGAGCACAAATGGCGAGCGAGCCTTAAATTACACTATTGTTAAACGATTGATTTTGACAGCTAACACTCAAAGTACTAAAATAAAGTCGAGTTGTTAAATAACACATATGCAGTAAAGGGGATTTAATGCCATAGTAACCGCTCCCCTCAACTGTTTGAATTGAAAAAAAGCAACAAAATAAAGTCATCTGAAAGTAAAATGTCAGATGTTAGTGGGTGAGATTTGGCCCAGTGAGGTATAAGTCATTGATGCAATGCCCAGAAGTTGACTTTGCAGAGCCATCAAAGACCGGTCTCACCTTGTGGTGGTGGAACCCATCTTTACCACACTTTGAATTGGCTTAGAATGACTTATTTTCCCACTCTGCCACTGGCACCATTGCTGAGTGACCAAGATGTGTATAGGAATTCAACTCATCATTGAATAAGTCCAGTATACACCAGTTTTTTTTCATTTTCTTCTCGTTTTGAAAAAATCTAAAGATTGCCACCTGTTTCAACTCTCCAATTGGTGGTGGTGACTTTACTCTTGGCAATGCACATGAATATCTGCCATCTGGGTGTTGTTTGATGGAGTCTTCAAATTGCTTAACTGCATACTTTTCATCTTCTGTCAGCAGTGAGGCTTGTGGCACCTTTTCCAACTCATACAGCTTGTGAAACATGTCATCAATATATTGATCATTTTTTATTTCTGAATTCAAGATGACTGTGTCATTTTCACTGCTTGAGTCTGCTGACCATCCTGAAACTGATTATCCAAAGCATGTGTCAATTACAGTGAGCTTCTCAAGAGTGCAAAACTGATGTCCACCAACTGCCCAAAAGTATGGCAATTCTGGAGCTCCAATGATTCCATCAAGTTTTCCACCTAACTTAGGATCAGCCAATTTCTTGTCTTTGAATAACTCCAATGCTTTATTGTGTTTCACGTTACCAGGAGTCACAGTTGGCAATATCTGAACTAGTGCAATGTCTATATCTTGAGCCATTGCTGATGGAATAACTGTGGATACTGTTACAGAGCTTGAGTGTGTCATCTTTCCATTTTTCATTGCTCCAGCAACCGTTTTAATCATTGGCTCTTTGTCCAGTTTCAATGCATCAGCAATAGCCTCAGTAAAAATGGAATCAGTGGAGCACCTATCCAGTGCAACTCTGGCTGGAATGTACTTGCTGCCATTCCTCAATCACACTTTTCTTGCCATAATTTTCCTGTAGCTCTTCCATGGCTGCTATGTAGCCAGCTACCTGGCAGTTTAGCACCATTTCTTTAGCCTCATCACAAAGCTTCCACCAGAATAGACACTTTGTCATCATCAGTGCTGTGTGGATGAAGCCAGCACCATTCTTCTTCAGATTCTTGGTCTTTACAGTGGTCAAGCTGGCACCTCCTTTCTTGATCTCTTCATCCTTGTGTAGAAGATAATTGTGCTGCTCACCACAGTGCCTGCACCTGTACGTCGACGTGCAGTCTGCCAGCTGGTGATTGGTGTTGAGGCAATTTGAGCACATCTTGTGTTGCTTTGTCCAGTTCCATTTTTGTGTGACTGATGCATCTGTGAATTTGTTGCATTTGTAGATCGGATGTGACTGATCTTTGCAAATGACACAGGATTTCTTTTCCATCTTTGTAGATTTATTAACTTCTATAGTTGTTCAGGACTGATGCTGTGGAACGTCACCTAACTTGATAATCGTACTTACACGCATATTCTTCGTTTCGTCGATGTTTACACTACACGTCGTCGATGTCTTTTTGTCGATGTCTACGCTACACGTCGTCGATGTATTTCTGTTTATATTTTTGCATTTTATTCTTAGTTACCAGTTATTTGTTTTATTCAGTAACTCAAACGTCTCAAACTCTTATCTCTCACATATTATACTGTATTGTGGTTCCTGTATTTGTCTGGAAATATTTTATTATTAAATATACAGTCGGACAAGATACAACGCTTGGAATTTACGACTCCAAGTAAAAGGAGCAGATCTTAAGACCTAGATTGCGCTTGAGAATACCTAAACTGAACAATCATTTTGGTCCTTCGAACCGGATACTATTCCGACTAGCAAAGTACGTCTCTTTGTACTTCAAAGAGATATCTCCAAGCTGTAAGTTTGCTTGAACTTACACTCCTCTTATTCCATATTGCTGGGTATGAAAGATCAAGATCAGCACTATCTGGAACAATTACCAGGGTGTTCAACAAGCTAAAAAAAATGCTACATGACGATCCAAATTCATTAGACGTATCGTATCTTCGGCGGCAGTTAGAATCTATTGCTACGTCAGACTCCTCATTCCACAAGGTACACGCTGAGATAAGCGAACTTCATTCTCCAGAAACTAACGACGAAGATGAAATGGATATTTTGGATGCTCATGATGACTCCGTGGCCAAAACAATATCTCTAATAGAGAGGCATTATTGCAATTCAAAAAATGTATGCTTCAGCAACAGACCTACATCACCAGGTTGATGTAGTTGAACAAGCTATTAAGGGCTCACCAATGACCTTTGACAAGGATATTCAAGAGTCAAAAGATGAGGAAGTTCGAATCCAATCTTATTTGAGAGAGTCTACGATTCCTATTGATACTGATACTCCTCCATCTTTGGATGACCTTCTCAAAAGATTTTGGGAGACTGAGGAGATTTCCAAATGCTCTCCTTGCTACACTCCTGAAGAGAAACAGGTATTGAAACATTATGAAACTAATCATACTTTTCTCTCTACTGTAGGCAGATATCAAGTGAAACTGCCAAAGAAGTCTGGTGAACCTGAACTTGGAGAATCCAGACAGCAAGCAGTGAAACGATTCTTCTCCAATGAAAGATATCTCAAAATAAAGGGAACTCTGCAAAACTTCAATGATGTGGTGAAGGAATATATTGATCTTGGTCATGCAGAACCTGTGCCATTGAATGAAGCCATTTCAGGAAACTCCACCTTTTACATGCCTATGCATGGAGTACACAATGAAAGCAGTTCTACAACAAAGCTTCGTGTAGTATTTGATGCTTCTGCTAAAAGCAGCTCGGGAGTGTCTCTTAATGACATCTTAATGGTGGGTCCTACAATATACCCTTGTATTACTGATGTTCTTCTCAGATTTAGAACGTACAAGGTAGCCATATCAGCAGACATTTCGAAAATGTATCGTGCAGTTGAGCTTGATCCATCAGATAGGGATCTTCATCGATTTGTCTGGAGACCAGATCAAAATTCTCAATTGACAGATTACAGGATGACTAGAATAACTTTCAGTGTTTCTGCATATGCTTATGCTACAGTCTTTACAGCAAACTGCTCATGATCATTGCCACTCCTATCCTTTAGCAAAGGATCATGTCTACAAGTCTTTCTATGTAGATGATTGTCCTGCAGGAGCTGATTCACCACAAGAAGCACTAGAATTACAAAATCAATTACGAAATTTGTTGCTTAAAGGTGGATTTGATCTTAGAAAATGGAGGTCAAGTTCTAGTGAAATTATGAGATCTATCCCTGTCGAGCTTCATGAGCCATCTTCTCTGAAAGACCTAACCACAGAAAATACTAGCTATTCACCAAAGGTATTGGGAATTCACTGGAATTCAACAAATGATGTTCTCTATGTATCTGTAGGTATCACTACCACAGAAGGAAATTGTACTAAGAGACCAGTTGTTTCAGATATTGCCAAAACATTTGATGCTTTGGGCTGGTTCTCTCCAACTACTATCATCATGAAAATTATGATGCAAAGATTATGGGAGCTCAAACTTGAGTGGGACGAGGAAATTCCAAACAATATTCAAGAATAGTATCAACTATGGAAATCTCAATTACCTCTACTAAGGAATGTCCCATTTCAAAGATGCTACTTTCGAACCAACTCAAATGTCATTACTACAGAACTACATGGATTCTGTGATGCTTCTGAAGATGCTTATGGTGCTGTGGTTTATATTAAAGCTCGTTACAATCAAGGACCACCTACTATCGCCCTTGTATCAGCAAAAACTAAAGTAGCCCCATTGAAACAGCAGTCAATACCACAACTAGAGCTATGTGGAGCTCAGCTTCTATCAAAACTTCTAGCAAATACAAGTAATGCTCTCCAGATCAGTATTTCTAATTGCTATGCTTGGATTGACAGCATGATAGTTTTACACTGGGTAGATGGAAGTCCCAGGCGATTTAAAACTTTTGTTGGTAATCGAGTATCTACTATCCTGGAACTTATTCCAGCCCAATCCTGGAGACATGTGACCACATCTTGCAACCCTGCAGATTGTGCATCCCGTGGTATGCTTCCTGAAGATCTTATTGCATACGATCTATGGTGGAATGGTCCATCTTGGTTACAAAAGGAAGCTTCACAATGGCCAAATCAACTTTTTACTAATGTTCCAGATTCAACAGAGCTCAAAGCCACATGCAATGTTATTACTCCAACTACCGATCTATTAGAGGAAAGATTTAGTTCCTTTGACAAACTTGTTCGCGTAACTGCCTGGATCCATCGTTTTATTATGAACTCAAAGCAATGTTTCAAAGGACACTAAATTTGTCCAAGCATCTCAGTAATGATGAAATAAATCAATCCGAATTTTGGTTATTCACTCGTTCCCAAAAACGATCTTTTCCAGACGAATTGAAATGTTTTGATTCTGGAAATCATCTGAATGCCTCAAGCTGTTTGCTTCCTCTTAATTCAATTGTTGGATCAGGTGGTTTACTCGTGGTTGGTGGCGGCTCAAGCATTCAATTCTTTCACAATCACAGCGACATCCAATTATTCTTCATGGAAGCGATGTTTTAACTAAGCTTATTGTTTCTTCTCAACATAAGGCTCTGCTTCATGCTGGTTCTACTTAAATGCTTTCTGTCTTGGGCCAGATTCTATATTATTGGAGCCAAGAGACTGATTAGAACTGTATGTCGAAGTTGTATTACTTGCCGAAAAGTTGCAGCAAAGACTGAAACTCAAATCATGGGACAGCTTCCCTCTCACAGAGTGACTCCATTTGCAAAAACAGGAATGGATTATGCTGGTCCTCTACTGATTAAAAAGGGTCACACAAGAAAACCGGTAATTATCAAATGTTATGTTTGCTCATTTGTGTGTTTCACTACTAAAGCAGTGCACTTAGAGCTTGTACCAGATCTCACAACTGAAGCTTTTCTTGCTTGTTTTCGACGCTTCATCTCACGCAGGGGTCTACCAACTGATGTATTCTCTGATAATGGATCTAATTTTGTTGGAGCTTCTAATGATCTTGCTGACCTTTATGCATTTTTCTCTCGTCAAAGTTTCACTCTTCTTTTTCTCACTTCCTTTCTTCAATAAAGATTTCTTGGCATTTCAGTCCAGAAAGATCACCAAATTTTGGGGGGCTTTGGGAAGCTACCATAAAATCAATGAAATTTCATCTTAAAAGAGTTGTTGGTGCTCAAAAGCTAACATTTGAAGAATTGACATCTATACTTTGTCAAATAGAGGCATGCATGAACAGTCGCCCTATTACTAACGTGACTTCTCATTCTGATGATGGCATTGATGTTTTAACTCCAGGACATTTTCTTATTGGGCGATCACTAGTTTCTCTTCCTACTCGTAACTTCTCCACAGAGAAGTTAACTCTTCTTAAGAGATGGTCACTTTGTCAGGCACTTGTTCAGCATTGGTGGAAGAGATGGTCGAGTGAGTATCTACAACAATTGCAAAGATTACACAAATGGAGGAAATCTACCAGAGACATTCAGCCTGATGACATTGTATTAGTGAAAGAGGACAACATGGTTACAAATCATTGGCAACTAGCAAGAGTTGTATCCACATTTCCTGGACATGATGGAAAGACCAGAGTTGTATTGGTCAGAACAAAAACGGGAATATATAAAAGGCCCATAACAAAACTGGTTCTACTGTTATCAAGTGAATCATCTAAAGGCGAATCTGCCTTTGGTGGGCAGTATGTTCAGGACTGATGCTGTGGAACGTCACCAAACTTGATAATCGACTTACACGCATATTCTTCGATTCGTCGATGTTTACACTACACGTCGTCGATGTCTTTTCGCCGATGTCTACGCTACACGTCGTCGATGTATTTCTGTTTATATTTTTGCATTTTATTCTTAGTTACCAGTTATTCGTTTTATTCAGTAACTCAAACGTCTCAAACTCTTATCTCTCACATATTATACTGTATTGTGGTTCCTGTATTTGTCTGGAAATATTTTATTATTAAATATACAGTCGGACAAGATACAGCGCTTGGAATTTACAACTCCAAGTAAAAGGAGCAGATGTTGAGATCTAGGTTGCGCTTGAGAATACCTAAACTGAACATTCAATAGTCATTTTTGATGTTGGATTGGATTGTGAAGAAGTGAAAGTTTGAGGCTTTCTTTTCACCCAAGTTGACTCTGAATTCCTCTTATTATACCCAAATGTTTAGCTAGTGGCATGGCAAAATTTTTCAGATCACTGATGTTTGGCAAGTCATCTTTGTTGCCCAGAAACTTTTGCCATTCTTTTCTAACTTCTGCATCCATGTCTTTCACCACTAAAGCCACAGCCAACATTTCAATATCTTTGCCATCTATGTCATTCATTTCCTCAAGTATTTTGTGAGATCTGCTAATCATTTCTTTTATGCCATTAGTGGTGTAATCATATCTCTGCCTTTGAATCAGCTGTTCCACCAAAATCAGATAAATCACACTTTTCTTGCCATAATTTTCCTGTAGCTCTTCCATGGCTGCCATGTAGCCAGCTACCTGGCAGTTTAGCACCATTTCTTTAGACTCATCACAAAGCATAGCTTCCGCCAGAATAGACACTTTGTCATCATCAGTGTAATAGTCCTGAAGTGTAGTCATGATGGTGGGAAAACGTTTGTAAAAGTTGTTGAACTCCCTTGGTGATCCATTAAACGTTGGAAGTGATGCCTTGTAGGAGCTGCTGGTGACTCATTTGGTTTCTCCTTAGTGTCATCATCATCTTTAGCTGCTGCTGCTTTACTTGACTTCTTAGCCAACTGCTTGCCAATTTCACTCACAAGTGCCTCAGTTGCATTGATCTGGTCTTCAAACCAACTATCATCAGAAAATGGATTGAGCTCACTCAACAAAGTAGTCAATGATTCCACCAATTCATCACCTTTCTCTGAGTCTTTCAACTCCAATTTTAGCCATACATTGGATTTAGTATGAACCAAATTACACTGAATAGCTACTTGTGCTTTAGCTATTGCATCTTCTATTTCTTCAAGATCGTCTTCGTACTGTTCTTGATGCACTTGCTGAGCTTCTTCTTCATTTTGATTGTCTTCTGGAGTTTTTCCTTCTCTCTCCAATGCAATGATGTAGTTTTGGTGCAGTTTAGCAACTTCTGCTACAGCCGTTACTGCTATACCACTTTTGATTGTCAGTTCCTTAGTCCTGATTGCTGACCATTCTGTCTTGATCATCTTTTTTGCCGCGTTGACGGCTGTTGTAGCTTTTTGTCTGCCATATCCTCTTTTTGTTCTGAGAATATCATTTTCTTTGAATGTAGCCATTTCTTGTCTTGATAATCCAGTTACAGCTTTCTTAATTCACTGCAACCACTGATTTCTTTTCCAAGCTCGAAGGACCATGTACAATTCTGAGACTTTATTTTATGTCAGAGACTGCACATGGTGTATTTGTTAGCTTTGCCGAAGGACCAGGTTTTCTCAATTCACACAGCAAAAAGTTTCAATTCAATCTTTTTTCTTTTTGTAATGCCAACTGACCAGCAGGTGAACCATGACAACTGAACAGCAAGTGAACCATGACAACTGAACAGCAAGTGAACCATGACAACTGAACAGCAAGTGAACCATGACAACTGAACAGCAAGTGAACCATGACAACTGAACAGCAAGTAAACAAAAAAACATATGGCTGTGGCAGCCCCTATGTATTGTGTATAAATTGCATGATCAATTAACATGATGAGTTTCAATTATGATCATTATTGTTCTGGTCTGTTTGTTGCTGGACCTGAACAGCTACAGCAGTTCAATTAATACAGAATTAGAAAAATTGGTTGCTCATTAGTAGTTGTAACTCAGTGGTTAGAGTATGTGTGCAGGTCCATAGTAAGCTAATTTGTACAGTCTGGCCAGGAAGTGGTGTGGTTTAATTGATGTTTAATATTGTTAGAAATGGAATGTTATCATATTACAGACTACTCCCAACAGACCAATTAAAATTATTTTTTTCTTTACTAAATTCTTTTATCCACGAATATTTTTACTCCACTTATCACTTCACAATTTCTTTCGTAAGTCTTGTGTTCAATTCCCCATGACAGCCAAACACTTTAAACTCTATATGGTAAAAAGCACGGGAAAAAAAAAGATAAAAGCCACTGGTAGTCAGAATGGCTTAATATTAATACTAAGGAAGCTGGGGTAAGTAGTATATAACTCAACATTCCTTGGCTAAAATTACTAAACAACTTTTTTGTAACTGAGAGCTTGTTCAATAATTACTGGTAATTGAGGTAGTCAGAATGGCTTACATTCTTACTCACGTAAGAAAGTAATTTTGTATTTGTTTGATAAAATTAATGGTCAACTGCTATTATACTGTTTAGCACTATGTTAAAATATAAATTATGTAGTAACAATACTGTAGTTTTGTTACCTAACTAGGCAGGCTCGCTCGCTGTTGTGCTCAAACACTAGTCTCGCGAGCCAGACACTTTACCGACCGAGCGGTGAAGGTAAGGGTCTGGTCACCATCCATACAACATTTCGTTGTACTGGAATGTAATAAATATATTTGTTTACTTCCTGTTAGGGTGCCGTGGTTAACTTTGGCTTTTGCAGAAGTTTGTGATAAACCAGCAATGCGGTCACCAAAAAGTAGAGACAGCAAGAAAAGGGCATGCTAACCCTAAGAAAAGTCCAGAAGGCTATAATATAGAGTAAAGAAGCAAGACTGTTAGAAGTGAGACAAATAATCCTTTTCCTTTATGAAATTATTCTTTGATCAATTTATTTGTAGCTTAGCTGGCCCAGCTGCAGCATTTTGTATTCATTTCATTTCATCATCACCATTATGTCCCAAAACTTAATTTCACTGATCAGCAGATCACCTTATGTCTCTAAACTTTCACTGATAGAGGTGGGGAGCTTGGCACCACACTAAGGAAGAGCTGATACTCTAATTTCTACAAACTGGTGCCTTTACACCTTCAGAGTCCAACCCACAATTCAATCTACATACCAGTGGGTGCTCGTTAAATTGTTCTCAACCTGATGTAAACGCACCCCATATGCTATACACGTTAAAGTTTTGTTCCCCATGAATCTTGGGGAATGGAACGAAACGTTGTAGGGATGGTGACCAGAACTTTTCACCGCACTCAAGCACACCACTACTTAGATAAATAAATCGCACTCTAATCAATAAACTAGACATACGCTCACCTCGGGAGGATCTCGTGGCTCCATAACTTGCGCATAATAGGCAAAATACCAACGTCAAACTTCGGGTCGTTCCTTCGAAGCTAACGTCAGTGGGAGTCTGTAAAGCAAAGTATCCTAACCTGACCGACCACACCCAAACTATTACTATTGCGCATGCGTAAACTTTACGTACTTGGCGCAGGCGCTCAATATACCTGTTACAGTTCCGTTCTCGGGAACTTCGTTCTGGTAAGCAGGAAGATTTATTGGATGATACAAGTCCAGACTGGCTCCCAACACAGAATTTGGGGTCATCTACAGCAATAGGGCGGTGGAAGCGATGGTATACAAAGCAAACTGGCAAGGATGATTCTCTACAGGAAAGTACCAGTGACTCTGTGATGGCTACTCAGATATTCAAGATGAAATCCCTATACAGGAATCATAATGCAATAGTTCATGCTTGCACTCAAATTGATTTTAATGTAGTCAAGGCTAGACTTCACATATATACCTCCATTTACCACGACTCTCTCAACTTTCAGCAATGGAAGTGCATGAAAATCGAAAGTATTGTCAATGTATGGATACATGTGGAGAGAGTGATTATGGAATGATGTGTCAGAAATATTCCATCTTGCAGTGTACTTTGCCAATTCATTTTACTCATGAAAGAAATGGCCAGACATGTGTGTGTTGTGCTTTATGTGATATATGTCACTCTGTAGTGCCTTTTGAATAATTCATTAATATTGAACGTATTCTCTAGTCATATACTTGTTTGTTGGGTCTTTTTGTTGCTGTTGTTTTATTTTGTTTTTGTTCAAAAACAAAATTTGTATTCAATATTAAAATTACAATAAAGAAAGTGTATATGTGTGTGTGTGTGTGTGTGATTAATAGAGTAGCTTAGTAAAAAAAATTGTGAAGTTCAGTTGACAGTAGTTTCCAGATAGCTAGCTATACTAAAAATAAAATGTTCTTTTCTTTTTATTAGTAAATTGTGGGAGCTTTCGGCAATCTGGGCACTACCATTTCCCACCTGAAGCAACATTAATTTTCAAGCATTCAAAATGAAAGTGTTCAATAGAGCAGTCCACGTTGTTGCAACCAATCCTATCACAACTTTCTGGCTTTTAGCAGCAAATATAACCAGGAGTATCAAACTGCTATAACAAACATTTAGTTGAGCGGGTGTACCATCTTGCCAGCAGCTCTGGAAGAATCCATGTTGTCATAAAATGTTCTTCTCTCTGAATACAGTTGTCCCATAAATATTTAATCTTTATTAATATACACTATTATGTAGAAATCATTCTGACCATCTTTGAAAAAGTGAACATGCAGAAGTAATAATCAACACCTCCAACAAAAATTTGTGTTTGGACTTAATAGTAATAATTATGAGTATGTATAGGTTGCCATTAGATATCTTCTGTAAGCAGAAACTTTTATCATCCAAATCAAACTCAATACTTTCACCTCTGTGGCAGTAGGGGCATTGAACTTCCACCAATCCTGTCCTACAACACGTACATGATATCTTGCCATCAGGTGTTGCACCAAAATAATGGATATATGCCATTGAGAATTAGTCCACTATTAGAAATTCACAATGTGCACATACTCCCCCACTCTTTTTGATAATAATCTGCAGTTTAATGATGCCTCTGCATTGAATTGTTGGGAGTATATACATGCACATACACATGAGATCATCAACCTAGTATTCAAAAATTACATCTGAAATACTTAGCTATATACTTTTTAGAAGCATGGGTGCGTATGAATAGGTTCCACCACGACGTGGATGTAGGTATCGGGATTTACACAACTGAAGGACAATGTGTAAAATAAATCATCCACGATCCAGTACATAATCTCAACAAAAAACTGACTATATTATTGTAGACCATATCCTAAGAGGTTAAGATTACAGAAATTTACGAAGTTGGAAAAAGGCAGTAATTGCTGGATTAAAGAATAACTTAACAGATGGAGGAAGAACAGGAAGGTAAAGGGGTGAAGATGCTAGATTAATTTTTTGTACTATGCCAAAGTGCATTATTTAACACAGTCATAGAATCCTTGGTAGCTTTAAATACTATACTATAATTAAATACTATAATAACTATAATTAAATACTATACTATAATTATCTTATAACCTGGACTATTATAATAACATTTTATAACCAAGATTTTAATCTTGTGGAGAAAATAGTTCGCTCCTCCACTTCTGTTTAGTGTGAAGATAAATAGAGAAAGGATGACCAACCTGGGACCTAATATGAAGAAAGTGGTAAAGAATTGATGATGGGTGCCAGTATTTTTTAGTTTTTGTTTTAGTTTTGCCAGTATTTAGTTTGTTGTTGTTTACTGTTGTTTGTTTTAGAAAAAGCTATTCTAAGTGTTTTACATGGTCTTGTTTTTTATGTGGTATCAGAGATTTTTGACATGAGTCTAACAGATTTTCTATGATCATGGACAAAATGATTGATCCTGAAATTTTTAGCAACATAACAAAGTATGTATGTATTTAATTAAGTGATACCAAGCAAATGCTGTCAAACTTTAATAAATAAACCGTTGAGCACAAAACTATGCCAATTATGATCTAAATACTATAATAATGTACCCCATAATTGTATAAGTTCTAATGAACAAATGTTTTCAAATGAATGTCCTCAAATGTAATATTTAATCAGGTCCCATAGTCAAGTGAGTGCTGGTAACATGTCCATCAGCTCGGGCTGGCCTTTAGAATTCTCCATTCTAAGAAAAGCCTTGAAAGAATGTTTTACATTCTCCTCCATTTGTGGTTGTTTGGACACTTCCTCAAACATCGCAGCTATTTCAGAACAACCACTTGATGTTGAAGAGCCTTCCTTTTGTCTGGACTGCTTAGCTTTGGTAAACGATTTCAATCTTGCCATCATGTTCTTCACGGATGTGGTGGCTCTTCCACAGGGTGAGACTGCTATGTTTGCTAGCCTGGCCAGCTTCTGCTATGGTTTCACTACTGTCAGGAGTCTCAGTGAATTTAATCTTCATACAATCTTTAAGACTGTGAAACAGTACAGATGCTTCCTCATTAAGATTCTGCACAATAGTCCAGTCAGTCCTCCTGTCTGCTTGAGTTGTATCAGTTGGACCTGTACATTGGTACAGCACTCCACTGTGCATGTGCTGCCATGTCTGCTCTTCTTTTTCTGCTGACAAAAGATCTATGATTTCTTTCATTACACGGCAATGAGCCTTGTAGTGGAGACCCAAGAAACAAACCTTTAAAGACAGAAGCTCCAGAACATCCTTGGGAGCAATGAAGTGTTTGAACACTTCATCAATATATATTTTAAAACTCCTAAACATATATAATGTATGACATAATAAAGTTCTGCTAATATACACTAACTAATAACAAACTACACTGTGTCTATATACAGAGTAGTGTCTAGACACTGCATATTGGCACATAGCAGTGTATAGACATAGCTAATAGAGTAGTTTCTAGTAGTGCTATACAGCATATAGACACTAAAGAGTGACTAGACACAGCATTTTGGACATTTTTTGTATATATCTTTTAATCTTTTAACATTGCAATTTAGCATTTAGGGGGCAAGATTGAGTTTACGCTATCTCATGGGTGTCACAACTTTCAATTAAAATGAAAACTAGTGGGCTTCAATTACAAAGACAA
>WLWD01000182.1_pt1 | contig 30505 bp, 13 predicted proteins | sample 6712731 | NCBI WGS metagenome assembly WLWD01 (sample SAMN12718690, study PRJNA576275) | sponge metagenome | isolation source: marine sponge | host: Mycale hentscheli | place: New Zealand: South Island, Marlborough, Capsize Point | collected 2014-11-01
CTGAGAGTGTCTTGCTCGCTTTACTCGCTCACCAATAGCCCTTATCACACAATTAGCATAAGGGTTATAGTAGTCATCCTAGTGTCAAAAGCGGATCTCGAAGACAATAGCCATTTAAGTGGACCCTACACTTACAGTTGTCACCCTGGATTGAGTAAAATATCAAGCAGTTAAACTGTGCAATCACAAAATCATGGGCTACACATTGACAAACTCACCCATTACATTATCCTATGGGCGAATTCCACAGTGTACTACAGTAGAGTGTCGGTAATCTGGATGCCAGTCAGCTATCTCCGGACACCCTAAATGCAATAGCAAATGGTCACACCCTTCCATAGTGCTCATATAGAGATATCCAGAATATTCACCTATCTGGATACCCTCTGGTGCAATAATGTCCAGATAACTAACGTTCTACTCTATTGTCAATATTATTATTATTATTCCTTTTTTAAATTTATTTTGTGTACCTACGTACACAGCTGCCCAAATGTGGCTACTAGGAAGAATCCTACCTATTGTCATCGGGGATCTAGTTCCAGAAGGAGATCCTTACTGGGAGAACTATCTCATAATGATGCAGATAGTAGACATTTTGTTTAGTCCAAGAACAACAGAGGATCTAATTGGATATTTATCACAAAAAATCTACCTGCACCACTCTCAGTTCAAGGACTTATATCCAAATGACAGCATCATACCAAAGATGCACTTCATGGTACACATGCCACGACTCACACTGCAGTAAGTGCAACTGCTATTATAGGAATTCATATTACTTTAGTGACAAAAACCCCTATCAGAAAAGTGTAGTCCCTATCCATACTTCATGTTACCAATGTTGTCTATGACTTTTATATGATACCCATTGAAAAAAATTTACTTTCGAACGTAGAGTCACTCGAATGATGACATGGACATGGTTATTTTTGCAAATCTGACTGCGATTTGAAAGTCTTCGACTTATTGGTGTATTATATATATCGTTATCCTCACTGTTTTGTAAAACATACAAAAAAATAATTAACGTTTCCTATGAAATAACATTTCTATATTAAAAAAATTTGCGATTAATTTCATCACTGCACATTTAGCTATCTTGTCTCATATAGTGCTAGCTTAATGAAATTATTCTAGGTTTGTTATTGCATCCTTTGGTACACTCAAACAATTATTGAAGATAAATTGTAAGTCAATTCTGTTAGAGTATTTAAACAAAGTCAGTCTAGTTTGGGAGGGACATCCTGCATAAATGTGTTTTAAGCACGACTGACATGTAACAGTAGAGGTGTGTGGCCGTTACTTTCACTGACTAAACTTGCACACTAATTGTGTCTTATTTTAGATTTGGTCCACTTGTTTATCACTGGACCATGAGGTATGAAGCTAAACATTCATACTTCAAAAGCTTGACACACACGCTGGGAAATTATGTCAACATACCATACTCCTTGGCCATGCGCTACCAGCAGTATGTGTGCTACACGCAGAGCATCACGCAAGACTGCCAGAAAGACCATATCACTACTGGTCCAGGTGGGAGAACATATTCCTATATGATCGCCTGCAAATGTATATTACAAAATGAACCAACTATGTATATGTATATAGCTTTCCCTGTAGCAACCACTGAACTGCCAGATACCATATCAGCCTTCAATGTCTTTGAGTAAGCAATACGTATTGTGAAATTCTTATAATCATAACTACTACCATTATAGGACGAAGTGGGCTAAAGTTCATGGGACCACATACAAAAGGAATGCTACTGTTATTTTAAACAAAGATGAGGATATTATTGAAGCACTTCAAATTCACAAAATACTAGTAGTTAACGGAACTGAAATATATTTTTATGGAAATGCACACAAATTGGACCAATATCACAGACACTACCGGACGCACACCCTGACAGATTTGAACAAACACATCCATGTATGTTATGACAAATTATATCACCACATTGTTATGCACCCACGAACTACCAGAGTACTTCCACAGGACACCATCATTTTATTACCTCATTACATTTCATAAATTTCATTTGTTGCCACTTACTCAATATTTCCTGTTTTTATATTATTAACAATCACTACCATTTGTCTCCCATTGTCTCTTAAAACATCTTAACTGTTGCTTGGGTTCTACAGCACGGAAGAGCAGTCTACAAATAAGGTTCACTAGAATAAGTGCATACTAATGGGAAATGCTCTGATCTAAAATAGTTTTACTGGGCAGCAGTGCGTTGAGCTCAGTTGAGCTCGTGTGCTTGAACGTTATGACTGAAAAGTGCTAGTCTGTTAACAAAGTAAATGACCTGGTAGATCTACACACACATTGCTTCGCTAACCATAAAATTTTCTACCTTCGCACATAAACTCCAGCTCTTTCATTATCAATCAAGGGTGTCTCCGCGCGCCTCTTTCTCCAACAAATTACCACACCCCCTAATAGTTTTGCTAATTGTGTGGTGGGTGACAGCTGAGTATAAACCCTTTACCAATATGTTGAGTATAAGAAACCCTTTACCGATTATGAGGGTTAGAGTTAAACCCTTTACCATAATTTCCAATGAAAGTCTAAGAAGCTCGTTGGCTGGTTTTGTCTCGGGACAAGAAAGCTTTATGGTCCACTGATGTAAGTTTATTGTGGTTCATACACGTGTTGTCGTGTTGTTTTGTGTGGGAGGGTGTTATTATCCAAACCTTGGCAGAACTAACAACCAAAATTCATAGAAGTGATCGAGTCCTGGTTGCAAAATGCTGAAGATTGTGTCCATATGCATGAGATTAATCATTTAGTAACAAAACAAGTAGCTATGTAGTTAAACTAAGATAGCAAACCCCTACAAGTACCTGTCTGTATAGGGGGCATGACTTTTTCTAGAAAAGCCACACCTTTTGCTCGTTTTCCATACTGCAAACCTTAGTTATTGTCCACAGTATTGTTGATAAATTGTGTAGCTATAGTAACAGTGATTTGTGTGAAATATATATAAGTTTGCTTGAGAGCTTGATATGCCAGCCAAGTGTGTGAAACTCGCCCGTGATGAGTGAGAGTTGAGAGGTCTGCCTAAGTGAGAGTCAGATTAAATAAATAGGCTTAGCTTAAAAATTATTACTAAATGGTAGTAGCTATGTATTGCATAGTATGTTCAACTTGATCACGAACGAAAGGTCTGCCTAAATCTACGTAAATGAAACCTTAGTGGTATACACATTTGCACTTCATAGTTAGAACTACTGCTTTGATGGACATAGCTATCAAAACATATCATACCTTATGCTTTTAAGTAGATAAGTAATGGTTGTTGATAGAACTGGGCGATCACAGGCGATACGGTATAATCTTGAATTATCACAATATAGCGATATATCGCGATATTTTTTAACATGTCAATTGAAACTGTGTTTGCTTTTGATATGATCCTCGGCTAGCTATTGATGTAAGAACTTTGTTATCTATCCATTATAACAAAAATGGCTGCTCCTATAAAACGATACCGTGAACCGATCATATCTGGACATTCTCAAAATATCGTATCCCGATATCAGGTTAATATTGCGGTGCAACGATAATACCGGAATATCGTCCAGCTCTAGTTGTTGATAGATGAAAAACAACGGTTTGTGTGAGTCAATGTACTTTGTGTGTGAGTGTGTTGTTGTTTATATTCATATAGATTTGGTGGTCATGATAAAAGGATTTGTTGTGTCATAGTGGCAGCAAAACATGAGACAGAATAATGTGAGTTAGTATGAATATAGCACGGGTAATTATGGTAGTCAGGATAGCGTAAGTAAGGTAATTGAAATCGAATGAGGTGAAGCTGAGAGCCTTTTTTTTTTGCTTCATGAGTACTATTCATCCCAAATACCACGACTATCCATGCTGTTACTTGGTAATAGTACACTGACATCCTAACATGCAGCCAGCACTATTTTATTATGGCTACCTTAAGGTAACTTTTATTTGTGGTACTAATTTTAGCTAATTTTAGCTAGTTCAAAGTTCAACTTGATTTTGCTCTTGATTGGAATAAAATCTTAACTTACCAATACCTTGATTATAACAGTCATGGACCCAGTATAGCATGGTATTAGACTTGAACTGATAGCATATTCCTTTGGCACAAAACTAGCACCCTAAAATCTCAAAAAAGCCAAAATCGCTAAAATAAGTATCTGTCAATATTAGCTACCTTAAGGTATTTCATTTTCTATGGGACATTTCTATTTAGTGGCGATTTAGCCCAAACGTTTTTCAATGTGCTATTGGTGTGGGGTATATTGGTATGAGTAATAACACGGGTAACCATGGTATTCGGGATTAATAACACAAGTAATGCAATTGAAATGGTACGAGGCAAAGCCGAGTACTGTTTATTGCTTTACGACTACGGTTACTAGTGCTATCACTCGCTAATAGTACACCTAAATCCTAGCCTAATCCACTATTACTTTAAATAAACTTTTAAGCAAAACCCCTCACTTTGCAAACTGTTCTATCTCAACTCCAGCCATACTATTTCATTTTCCGCGGCCTATTTCAATTGAACGGCAATTTTTCCCATACATTGGGCAATGTTTGCTGTGTACTATTACAGAAGTAATTGCATGTAATATAATTCATAGTATAACAAGAGTTGTTTGGCAATATTTCAACAGCAGCAACAACAAAATAACAATAATAATAATAAATAATGATAATATAAAAGAGAGCAGATATCTTAGACAACGCATGCTACCCATGGCTGAGGTAAAGTTTCCCCTTGAAGTGCAACAGATAATCTCTGTAGAAGACAATCAGTTGACTTAGCCTCTCGTCTCATTGATTATTTTATGTCACAAATCCTCTAACTTCTATCACCTTGCTCCCAGTGTGTCCATTGTTTCAACTGAAATTAGCCAAAAATAGTGACTGAATAACATGTCACGATACTTCTCACTCGTTCAGTCTTCAGCAGCAGTTGCATTTCTCCCCGGCCCAACTATTTCCCCTAAAATCTAAACAAAGCACACTCAAATAATAATCAATTCTAATCATACTAACTTGTATTTTTTTAACTTCAAGTTACCCATTACATTTTTGTGTGTATGTGTATGTATGTGTGCATGTTTGTATAGGTAAAATACACTTCTTCATGATCATTGAACATGGGCAATATCTTACTGGTACTTTTGAAATGGTAAGTGGTAGTGTTATGGCAATGTGTGATGGCCGAGCTATATGTCAGGTTTATGAACTGCAAGGGTCACAAAATGCAAATGTGTATACTTGCTGCACACACACACACCACACTACACACACAAACCCACACACACACACACACACACACACACACACACACACACACACACACACACAATGAGCCCAAGTATAATTTGCTCTTTAAAAAAAAAACGGTTTGCCAGCTAAGTTACTTTCAATAAAGTTCAAATGTTGACCATTGCCAGATTTGAAGGGCGATTTTAAATCTGGTAAAGGGAAACTTAGCATATGATAGTAAGTGACTGAGATTGACAAAGTTTCACCTGGATGAATTAAGACACGTGGTGTTTGTATACATAATATTGTAATCTATTGTGTTGTCCATGCTAAAGATACTAAGAATAAATTGAACTATAAGCAGCTGTTTTGTGTGGTATTTAATTAAGGTATGGATACTGAAGGTAGTTAAGAAATAAAGGTGGGGTGGACTTGGGGATATTGGTCATATAGCTACTTCACTGAAAGGAAAATCTGATCTTACTGTACTTGTAAATTCAACATTGTTTTGCATGTTATGTAGAGAATGCGCACCATCATGGATGAGTGAAGATCAGCTCTCCTGTTCTCTTCAGTTATGGAACCTTCAATTGATGATTATTTTTATAAACATTATTAGCATTCATATAGAAATAAATATAGTCATTAGGTAAATGATCATCACGGTTAACAATTATAACAGGAAATTCCCTGAGGTACCAGTTCAATATTGATGATCCTTGCCGATGTAATAATGTATGTTGGGAAAAGGGTCGTCAAATATGCAGGACTAAAGCTGAAGCATTAGAATAGGCTAAATGGCATTGTATTATTTACAATTTGTAAAGTGTATGTCATTCCAGTTTTAGACTGTAGCCTTTGTTGCAATGGTCTGGGCTTCACATATATTATAAGGACTAGTGCTGTGTATTGACAAACAAAAGCTTGTGAAGTAGTTTGTAAGAGCAAATTTCAGTTAACAAGAAAATGAACAAAGTTCAGCTAAAATATATGATGAGATTCTTCCATAGACTTCTATTAGAAGTTATGCTCAATAGGGTGTACTAGTACACCATAAGGTGTTATGATACACCATAGGGTGTATCGTTACACCCCTTTCCGCAAGGGTGTTTCAGTACACCCTAGTAAGGCAGGGGCGTAGTCACCGGTCCGGTTGGTCCGGAAACAACCGGACCACTTTTCTAAACATAAAACGATCTTTACCGAAAATATGACGACCATTACCGATGCTAAATTCCGGTAGACTTGTCAGTTGAGGTTTAGTGCGGTTGATCGATATGGCCGAAAAGCCATCCAAGTGTTCTATTCCTACTCTCCCTGAGAAGCCACATCAACCTTTGGACTTTAAGTTTCCGAAGAGATTATTCGGAAAGGCTAAGCCAGTGCAATGCTCCGCACAGAGTCGCTGGTTTTCAGCATGGCCCTTTCTTCACTACGATGAAGGTATTGATGCAATGTTTTGCCACCCTTGTGTGACTGCTGCTAGGAAGAATCTTTTTCTAACCAGTAATAATGCTGCAGATTCATTTGTAAGTGACATAGCTATAGTTAGTTAGATTATTATTAATTAGTATTATTAGCATTAGTATTAGTATTATTAATATTAGTATTATTATTAATACTCTAATACCTATAGTTAGTAGGTTTATTATTATAATTATTATTGCTCTATTCATAAAACTGTATTTATAGGTTACTAAGGGTTATACTAACTGGAAAGATGCTACAATTGCATTTAAAAAGCATGCCCAGTCCAAATGCCATACAGAAGCTATTGAAGCTGTAGTAACACTTCCAAGCACTAGTAAGAGCTTGGATGAAATGCTTATTTTAGAACATAAAAAAGCGAGGGAAGAAGCAACGGAGATGTTACACTTAATATTATCCAGTGTATGGTTTTTGGCAAGACAAGGTTTGGCTTTGCGTGGGCAAAATAGTGATGAATCAAGCAATCTGGTGCAACTTCTGAAGTTGAGAGCTCAAGACAAACCTAAAATGCTGAAATGGCTAGAAAAAAGTTCTCATAAGCATGTTTCTCCTGAAAATCAAAATGAAATGCTGCAACTGATGGCAAACAAAGTGTTAAGAGATCGATTGGAGCTAGTTCGTTCCTCACCCTTTATCACACTCATGGCAGATGAGACTACTGATAAGTCAAACAAAGAACAGCTCACTATAGTTATGCGATGGGTTAGTGATAAGTTTGAAGTTTCAGAGGAATTTTTGGGTTTTCATTACATGCTATCGATTGATGCATTGAGTATCGTAAATGCTATCAAAGATATTTTCTTGAGATTTCAAATTCCCTTCTCTAAACTGAGGGGGCAGTGTTACGATGGCTGCAGCACTATGGCGGGAGCAAAATCTGGCGTGGCCACAAGAATTCAGGAGATACAGCCACGTGCAGTATTTACTCACTGCTATGGCCATGCACTTAATCTAAGTGTGGCTGACACCATCAAGCAGTCAGCAGCAATGAAGGATTGTCTTGACATATGTTCAGAAGTAATTAAACTTCTGAAATTTTCCCCTAAACGTGAAGCAATGTTGAAAGAGTACAAGAATGAATGTGGTAGTGAAAGTTCTGGAATACGTACTCTTTGTCCTACAAGATGGACAGTTCGTGCAGAAAGTCTTGCCAGTATTATAGACAATTATGAAAACGTTCAAGAATTGTGGGAGAGAGCTTATGGTGCAGGAACTAACTCTGAAATGAAGGCTAGAATAAGAGGAGTTGAAAGTCAAATGAAAACTTTCAAGTTTTTTTTCAGTATTGTCCTTTCAGAAATGATTTTTCGACATACTGACAAGCTCAGTCAAACTCTACAACAGACTAACCTTTCTACTGTGGAGGGTTATGCTGTAGCTATGCTGACAGTAAAAACATTACAGTCTTTGAGAACAGATGAAAACTTTGAGTTATTCTGGAAGAAAATTGGTATTAAACGTCAGGAATTAGATGTTGCTGAGCCGCAGTTAGACAGGAAGCGCAAGGTACCCAAAAGATTTGATCATGGAAGTGCTCAGGCTGAACATCCAGTATCAGCTAAAAGTGAGTATAGAAGGATTTTTTTGAGAGTTTAGATTTAGCTGTAAATAGTATTCAGCAAAGATTTGACCAGAAGGGCTTCAAAATTTTTTCGAATATTGAACAGCTTTTATTCAAAGCATGCACTGGAGAGCCTAACAATGAAGAAATAGATAAAGTGTGTGAATACTTTAATGATGACTTCAACAAAAGAAATCTGATTTCGGAGTTGACCACTTTGAGAGAATTGTTTCAATCCACGTCAGAAGGAACTACTCCATCAGTAAATAGCATCAAGTCTTCACTGTTATCATTAACTAGTGCTCAAAGAGTGCTAATTCCAGAAGTATCTAAATTGTTCAAATTGTTACTTGTTTTTCCTGCTACCAATGCTACCTCTGAAAGATCGTTCAGTGCTCTGCGGAGGGTAAAATCGTATCTGAGAAGCACAATGTCTCAATCTAGGTTAAATCACCTAATGGTTTTACATTATCACCAGGATATGGCAGATAAACTAGATTTAAAAGTAATAGGCAATGAGTATATTTCAAAGAATGAAAGTAGAAGGAATAATTTTGCAAAGTTCAGTTAGCTAGCTATTTAGACTATTGTAGTGTTACAATCTAATACATTCATTCAATCATCCAACATAACATTCAGATACATATAATTTATCATATTTCATTGTTAATATGCTACTATTACAATCATTTATTACACTTTACTTGGTATTAATTATGATGAATGACATAATCTGAGTCAGCAAAATCCAACCTGACCACTTCCTAGCTGGTGACTACACCCCTGTAAGGGTGTATCGTTACACCCCATTTTTTACTGTGTGGGACCTAATTCTAACACTTATCAGGTTCGCAGTAGCTATGACTATTTAGCAGTTTCTATGAATTTTCCAATGGTACTGACTGAAAAACAGCACAAAAAACAAAGGTTAAATGTGCCAATTGCAGGAAATACTTAGTGTATGGGAACTGTGTAGTAAGAATGAAATGTATGAATGTATGAGTCTATAGATAACGAAATTGTCAAATTAATACAAGACTGCCTATGTCTAATGAGCATTATAGAAATGGAAATGTGGCGACCTTCACCACATCTTCCCCTCCTTCAAACTTGATATCCATGATTGAGAAAATTCCTCCACGATCCATCCTGTCGAGACAGAGCATCAGCAATGACATTCATCTTTCCAGCAACATGCATGATTTCAAACAGATTGTCAGAAAAATGAAGGCACCACCTTCAAAGTCTGTTGCTTAGAACTGCTGAAGAAAACAGATTAACAAATGCTTTGTGATAAGTATACACTACAAATTGTGTACATAAACCAACAATAGGAGAAATGCTTGATAATGACTAACAATGCCAGAGCTTCCAGCTCTTTGTCACTATAACTTCTTTCACAATCATTCAATTGACGAGAGTAGAATGCACAAGGTACCCAGATGTCATTCCTTCAAACACACAAACAACACCAACTCCACACACAGATGCATCAGTAAACAAATAACATTTATCAGACAAATCAGGAATTGTCAAAAGAGAATGACTACAAATAATTAATGATAATATTTGAATGCATCTGTCGAGTTATCTGTCCACTCAAAAGTTTTTGGAAAAGTCTTAGTTATATGCTAGGTCAGCAATGCTAAATATTCTGCAAAGTTTGGTATAAAACGAGAGTAGTAGCTTGCCAAACCCAAAAATAAATGAAGCTCAGAGAAACTGATTGGACAAGCATAGTTCTTGAGTTGCTTGATTCTTGTCGACTTAGAAGATCATTGCCTACCATAAATCACAAAAACTCAAACCTTTCAAAACACTAACAGCATTTAGATGACTTGACTGTCAATCCATGGCTGGACAGTAGTGACAACACACATACTACATGTTTCAAGTGATCTGATCAACAAAAAATTAGATATTACTAGTTACATTAAAAGTTGAGAAAAGTAGTAGGGGCATTGTGTATAGTCCAAAGGGCATCATTTTTTTACTGGAACTTACTATGTTTGCAACTGAAAGCACGTCGGAACAAAAACTGCAAGGGACACTCTACCATTAGTCAATCTCAGACACATCAGCACATCATTCACAATGATACATTTACTCACAATTGAGACTCATCACTTTGTTGCAGCTGAATATAATCTTCTCGTGTGATCATCAAATTTTAGATTTGGTATTGAAACTAATACATTGTCAGGAAACTTAGCTATACTCAAAGAAGCAACAGATTCCTCAAAACTGCCATTCACAGATACTAAATCTATACTCAATTCATCTACATCTACATTCTCACACAGCACATCACATTGGTCATCTACAGTAACAGAATCATTAGTTTTTTTAACCAAAATGAGAGGATTCTAGTACACTTTTTTGAAATTTCAGTGGGATTTCTCATTTCCATAAAATTGGTAATAATTTTCTGGCATATGTAACCATGAAGATCATAACTATTATTAATTTTCAAGGGAGCAAAAACCAGTTTCAGGTTGGTATAAATGCAGCCTAGCAATAATATGCTCCTAACATTGGCTCCCAATATTTTTCAATTCTGAGCAATATTACCATTGCAATATAATACTGTTATCAGTTTACTACAGTAGCATAGCACTCTTCAGTCTTACTCGTTCACTGTTAGCCCAGAGGTAAGACTGATATTTTAACAAATACAAGGACATAACATTCAATGTGAAACAATGGACCACAACAAAAAGTAGATGACTATGATGATGATAACGTTGCATAGCTACAAAAATGTAGTCATGGCTGTGACATGATCAGACAGTCTCCTAGACATTGTTACAACAAAATATTAGTAACCCTGTCAACCATTCACAATTATATCAGCCATAATCTTTTGCTGATGAAACTATATTGGTTGAGTATTGGAGGTGGGGGTGGGAGGATGGTTTCTGAAGTTTACTAGAGAAAGTTGGAGTCTATAAGCTATGCTGATTGCATTGCGCATAATTCAAAATAGACAAGTAGCTAATTCATTTTATTTTATTTTATTAACTGATGCTATGTATTGTCAAATTGTCTGTTATTGTATGTAACTGAATGATGATTATAAAAGACTGATGTGAGTTTGACCATTGGCTTAGCTCCAGACTCACTAGAAACAATTTCCATTGAAACCAATGAGTATTATGCAAACATATATTTGACTGCACATAATTATTTTCCAGAACCACAAGTATGCATATGTATATTTGACTGCAATATTTTGTCTAGCTTATCAAAAAAGTATTTCTTTAATATTCCATGTATTTCATTGGTGGTCAACAAAACATTTTCGGATTAAATTTTGTGTTTAGCTGCAACCGCCACAGAGAGCGAGAGCAGCAAACAATAAACATAGTGACATCTGAACATAGTGTTGTTTGTTTTGTGTGTAAGCTCTGTTGCTAGGCATAGAGTGAAGGCAATATTAAACTGTTATCACTGGGTTGTGGGCAGCATGCCCTGGAGTGTGGAAATACAAGGAGTAACCATCTCTCTAAGCCCCACCAGAGGCTCAGTGAGCAGCACCCATCAAACAAACTTAGAGAGTTAAAGCATAAACAGAGTTCCATGAATGGTATGATGGAGCTACAAACAGTAACAACCAAAGCAAGACCCAAATAAGACCTAAACAATAACAACAAAGAAATACACAATGTGTGGCAGTTTTTACTTTTTAAATGTTGTAATCAATACACTGTGTGGGCTGGTTTGGGAAACGATCGAAACACCCTTCCAATAGCTCGCACCTGGAGACAGCAAAGGTATGCTGCTACCAGAATCTCAGCTCTTAAACTATCCCTGGCTAACCAATGAGGATAGATTAAATTACTTTAATTAAGAGACTGCACACACAACGAATTGAATGATACAACTGAGACTGAAAAGCACATGGCATACACACTAATTTGTTCAGCACACACAAAAGACAATGACAATGACACAACTCATGCACACATAATGACATCTCTCTCTTTATCTTCCTCTCCTTCGTCTCTTTCTCCATTTCATGTGGGCTGGCCCACACACTGCAGTTGTGTTTTCCATTTCTGTAAGCATTCTGATTAATTTGTAAAGTATAATACACAAAAATAATAAAGTAAACCAAACAACTAGTGTTGTCCAGGCCTCCTAGCCTGGCCAAGAGAGAGAGTGAGAAATAACATTTACATTTTAAATTTGTATGTTACCACACCACACCCACTGATATTTTATCATTGTTGCATGCATATAAACTCATCTTGTATCTTGTACCTCTCAGGTTCAATTTTCTATTAATTATTACTTACTTGTAAATTGTATAGATAGTTTTCCTTAGCTTATACTACAGCTGAGTTTAGACAAGACTGGGTTTATGGACTTGGTGGACAATTGTCACATCCCTATAATTAGCCCTGCATAGGATAAGCTCTTTGAGAGCTGGCAGTTGGGTCTCTTCTGAGTTCCACCACTTACCCTCTGTGTGAGTGCCTGTGACCTGAAGGCAGGTTGGGATATACGCCCCCACACTAACGATTCCTGACATGACAGGGAACCATACAAGTGTATTCAAAGTAACTTGTAGTAAAAACTGAATATAGTGAGGTGAATAAAGGTCACCTTGTAATGAATATACATGTATGTATGTGTGTTAGTTTAACGATGATATATACTAATGATTGTATTCAATGTAACTCATAGTAAACTCACAGTAAAAACTATATCCCAACTACTACTATAAATTAAAACATGGAGACATTTAAAAACATATGGCTACTAGTGAGTATTATATTATTAGCTACTCAGTTACACCCACTGCATACATTGTAACTAACTTCTGCAAAAATTCAATTACAATTATTTACTTTTTATTATTTTGAAAACAAATAAACAGTAACCGTGGAAACCAATATTAAAATTATAATAGCTAACTTGTACAAAACAATTCCATAAAAACAAACATATTAATTAGTGAATAGTAGAAGTAAACAGTTTCTTAAGTTTGCTATTCTCATCATATCCTCCCACAACATGGACCTTGTCTGATGTCATGATACAGGTACAGGTACATACTGCATGTGGTAGTTGTCCAGCCTGGACCCAGGTATTAGTCTCAGGGACATAGCGCTGGATGGTGGACACTGGCTTCTCACTCTTCATGTCCCAACCACCGACTGCCAGTAGAGATCCTCCAATGTTGAGTGGACAGGATCGTGCACAGTTGAGTGAAGGTAGTTTGTTCCATATGTTAGAACTGTCTGATGAGGAGTGTGAAACAAGAGCCTCCAGAGATACACTATAGACATCAGGACTATACTGCAGCAGTTTCTCAAACAATCCCCCCATGAGGTACCAGGTATCTCCTATTGTAGTAGACTTCATCATGTACCATGGTGTTGGTGTAGATGGTCCAGTGGACCACTGCATGTTGGATACATCAAGTACCTCAACAGTTTGTAAACAAACTCCATGGTAACCACCAGCCACCACCAGCCAATGTTTATATGAAGTAGCAGAAGGCACACAGCGAGGTGTAGACATAGGAGGGAAGGGGTGTGTCCACTGGTTGCTGTCAGGCTGCCACTCTCCTAGCTCACTGCTAACAGAGTCATCTCTATTTCTTCCTCCCACCACAACTAGTTTGTTGTTGATGGTAGTCATAGCAAACCCCCTGTACTGTATGGAGGAAGAGTGTGCCACTGGCAGGACTGTGTGTTGTAGGCCATCACTATGTAGTCATCCTCACCTCTGTAAGTCCCTCCTCCTCCAACATACACCTGTATCATTTATCTCTACTGATTGGATGTATGCACTCATAGCCACTGGCATGTCAGGACCACGCCTCCAGTCTAGTTCTAGTGGGAATGTCTAAATAATAAACAAATACATTATCTGTAGTAAATTTGTATATCATTACTCATGTCTATATTGTTAATATTATATATAAAGGATATTGTTTAACTTAATTTCACACAGTGTTCTTTAAATAATAAAAACCATTGTGTTGCCATGGTTACTGTTTACATGCTATTGACAGAATTGATATGATTTGCATAATAATACATACAATAACTCTATGATTCATATGTTATGTTTATTCCATAGCTATTTACCTGGGATAAACAAACAAATAATAATTATATTATTCATCTTCACTTTATTAATACAATAAACATTCAATGATAGTTGGAACAACTAAAAGCCTACATTAGCGTAGAGGTGTAAAGTATTCTGCAAAATATAAATATAGCAGTGAGTAGGCCCTGCCAAATTATGCTAGCATTTTTTACTGGAATAATTGACATGAAATAGCATAGCGAAATACTTCTAGAATAATAAGGGTATTGTGGAGAATAATAAAGGGAAAAAGAGAATAATCAGTTCATATAATCCTTAACCGATTACTGGCCGAATTATTACTTAACCGCGGTGCCGCGAGCCGCCGTATTTTTTTCCGCCGGAAGTAACCCTTACTGGAGAAGCAACTTTCTGACTTTGTAGCGGAGAAACAATCGGTCCTGGACATAAAGTTTCTATTGATCAGCCGCTGGTAAAAGCTTGCTCTTGCTATTGCTCAATGGATTGAAAGTCCTGCGCGCTCCAGTTTTTGACAGTGGATGGGAGGACGCCTAAGGCTACGAAAAATTTTTGTATCTCGTAGCGTCCTTGGGGTGCCACTTCGCGTTGCTTAGTTTCACTACGCTAGTTATGAGCTTACAATAGAAGACAAGTTCAGAGATTTGAGTAATGGTTATGAAGACGCAAGAATGGACACTAACAGCAACTTTTAAAGGTGAATTGTTAGGAAACAAAACACACGCCATTTTCAGATTTATATTAGTAAGAATGAAAACATCCAAATCTAGCCAATGATATCAACTTTAATTCATTAATAAGTCAGTCTGTGACATTCTTGTGTTTTTTTTTATATATTGCAGGTATATTATGAACTTTACAATACTACTAATATTCCAAAGTTATGGATCAGCTTGGAAATTGAAGATACTCTTGTGTTTCCTGCATCTTTGGAGTCCTGAATCCACAGTAGAATCAATAAACTTCTCCAGAAGACTTAAGCTGTCATTGCAGCATAACTCAAAGTATCAAATAATCATGAATTATAGTTCTTGTTATAAAATTTTATATGAGAATATTTGATAAACTTGAAGTGTTTTGTAGTAAGGTTTATCTGATCAATTTTATACCGTAACCACACATATAGATATGCTGTACAGATAGCTATACTACATTACAAACCTGAGATGCAATGATAGATAACTAATAGATTCAGGTATGCAGCTGTAGGCAGATAGTTATTACCCCCTTTCTTGTACGCAGAATTGCGTACTTGGCCTTTCGGGGACAAAATACGGAGGTACGCAAAATTGCGTATTTGGCCAGTAATCGGTTAAAGCAGCTGGATTAATTGACCACTCTTAGTGTATTTCCAAAATGAAAAAAGAAATTTTAAAATACTGGGAGAGCTGTCAGAGGTAGCAAGTTATATTGAAAATTATGCTAAATGGATTCTCTTCTTGAGCAACTCAACAATCATACTGCATTAGAATTGACAAATAATGTATTATTATTACCAGCCGACCTACGAATGTGAAGAAAAGAGAATGTGGATCCACTGCCGAGCATATTAAAATTCTTTAACACTGTAATCCGCATTTCCCCCCAAGTGTTTGGTAAAGTTTCTCACAATTGAACTTTTGTAAGCTGCATGTTTTTTTTTCACTTCATTGAACATTTTTATGGGATGCTCAAGGTTTTCACTGAAAGATTAGTTAGCTATATACAATCAATCATATTAAAGACTGAAAGTTGTACTCATTTATTTCATAATGTACCAACTTTATACAGCTAGCTATACTGCAGTTATCACAATTTCACTTATTTCTATTTAGAATAACAGTAGTAGTGAGTCAGAATGTGATATGGCAAAGAGTTTCACGAGCAGACTAATTTGTTTAGATAAACCATAAAATCTAGAAAACTGGTAAGCTAGTCTTAAAAGATCACTTAACTAATAATAACATTGTGAAGTTATCTGGCATGGAATATATATAAATATACTAGTGATGTGCTTGAGCACAAATGGCGAGCATACACGGTAAAGGGGACTCAAAGCCATAGCAACCACTCCCTGCAACAGTTAGAATTGAAAGGAAAAAAAAGCAACAAAAACAAGTAGCATTATTTACACATTTTTTTGGTGATATTCTTCAGCTAAGTAAAGGCACAATACTTTCACACAACTGAACATACCTACACAAGGCTTACCTTCGTAGTTACTCTAGTGGGCAAATAAATTTCAAGCAAATACTGTTTAGTAGGGCTTATAACTGTGACAAATAGCTTATTAACTTACCACCGCCACTAACTCGAATAGAAATGGAACTCCATTAAGTTTTTGAGTTTTAACTAAGAATTCAGAGCGGTAAACAATTCAATTTTTAGGATGATACGGGTAATGATCGCTAAACCGGAGGATTCCATTTAGTGAAGTTTGGGACGGGGTCAAACGAGCTAACACAAAAATACGAGAAGGTCAAAGTACAAAATGACATACGTACGTCTCCACATTATTATATACTAGTGGTGCACTCGAATAGCGCAAATGCATGGCGAGCGAGCAGACTCTTTTCACAGAAAAATAGGACAGAAATTACATCTAACTGTAGTGCACAGTGTAACCCTTTCCATTCTCAGTTAGCATCAGAGAATCTAAAGTCTCTGATCCCAGACTAAACTAACAGAATTACCTGAATAAACTTCGAAAGCAGTGGCAAAAAAGCGCAGCTTGACAAAGACTTCACAATTGTTTCAAGAAGAGAGTAGCTGTAAACTTTTTGGTTGAAACAAAGTAGCGTAAGGCAGTGCAGTATGATTCTCCGCGCTCGTTAATTGAAAAATACTGGAACTGTGAACGCTTTACCTAACTTACGTAATTAGAAGCGCGCGCGTTAAAAGAGCATACGTACCATCCATACATACATACATATAACATATACCCGATTTTGCATTATCCACCCCTAATAGTACCTCGCTCGCTTCACTCGCTCGATAATAAACATACAAACATCCCCAATTTTCAATTGTGTTACCCCTGTAAGTGTCTCGCTTGCTACACTCGCTCGACAATAATTGGCGAGCGAGTGAAGCGAGCGAGCAACTCTAAGATGTAGTCTATGGAAATCCTAAATACGTCGTCCTTTAAACACGTCTTACGTCGTCGTTTAAACGCGCGCGCGCGTTCCAGAACTTCGCTCGCTCATCCAACCAATGCTACACGATTTATTTATCTGTTTATGGGGTACGTGAGACCTCTGTTTTCGCCCGCGCTTCTAATTACGTAAGTTAAGTAAAGCGTTCACAGTTCCAGTATTTTTCAATTAATGAGCGCGGAGAATCCTGCTGCACTGCCTTACGCAACTCTGTTTCAACTAAAACGTTTATAGCTACTCTCTTCTTGAAACAATTGTGAAGTATTTGTCAAACTGCGCTTCTTTGCCACTGCTTTCTAAGTTTATTCACGTAATTCTGTTATTGTTAACTCAGCTCGCGCGCGCATTCCAGAACTTCGCTCGCTCGCCCAACCAATGCTACACGAGCATTTTCTAGTATATATATGTTATGTATAGCTGGAAGAGTAGCCAAAAAATCCTGACAATCCTAGTGTGTCTCCTTTTAATCTTTAAACTCAATTCACAGACTATCATGATATAACCAATCCATCTTACACTTTATCATAACAACTTATTAGACCTAGAGTAGTCAGTGCACTTGATAAAATATAAGGAGACACTGTTTATAGGAATACAAAATACTTACTACTGATTTATTGCTAATAGACACTGTGGTGATACGCTCCAGTTCCTTTGTTAGTCGCTCCACTTCAGATTGGAGAAGTTGTTTCTCCCTTTGATGGCGAGATTCTAGATGAAGCTTTTCTTCTTTGTGATCAGATTCTAACTGAATTCTTTCAGCTGCAATCTGGCTCTTCTGTTGATGGTTCTCAGTCTTCAGTCGATTGTTCTCAGTCTTCTGTTGATTGCTTTCTGCCTGTACTTGCATGACACTTGTCTCCAATTGATGTTTCTCTTCAATAAGTTGTGTATTTGCAGATTCAAGCATCTTTTTGTCACTTTCTAGCTTTTTATTTTCTTCAGTCAATTCTTTATTTTCTGCTTCTAATCTATTTTCAGAAATCTAATAATATAATACATCAAATGAAACAACATTTAAAACAAACAATATATAACAATATAGTATGGCAACCAATTTGACATAGCAAATAATATTCAACTCGTCAAACACAAAGAAAATGAAAAAAAGAGAACGTCAAATAATATAGGTTTCGGTGTGACAACTTAAGTAACATAATTATAGTAATAACTATTTGGTAGACTTAACAAATGATTGTGGTTCACATAACAACTTTACCTCGAGTTCTTTTATTCTTTTATTCTTTTCCTTAGTTTCCTTCATGTGTAACACATTGACTATGTTGATGGACCTCCCCAGACTCCCTCCATGTATGTTCTCCATTGCATCCTGTACTGGTGTTAGTGTCTCCAGTAGTTGCTCAGCAGTAGGTCTTGTTTGAGGAGTATTGTGCAGGCAATTAGTCACCATCTCTACTAGAACAGGATGAGATTCAAATAACAGATTCTCCAACTTCTTCATGTACACCTCACGACGTTCTACTTCAGAGCGACCAAAAAGTCGGCCAGGATTGTGTGGATCTGAACGTGTAGCCAATAGCAGTTCTCCAGGAAATACCTAACCCATTATTGAAATTAATCAACTGATTTGTGTGCAATTGTCAATTAAAACTATCACAATACATTGAGTACCAATATTATTATTATGCTTAGTTCACCACCTATGGCGATAATGGTACAACTGTTCCAGCGTAACTCTGAGCACAAAGTTTAGGGTAGGGAGGAAAACATAAAGGACTTGCTCAGAGAAGTATATTGAGCAGTATATTAGGGTTGCATGGGCACAAAACTGCAGTAGCTTTTTCAGTGTGCAAACACTCGATTAAATTACTGTACACAATATTGAATGAGAAATATAGCGCGGAAATGGTGAAAACAGTTACATAATCAGAACTCACGAAACAAATAACAGTGCGTGAGAAACGGTTTAATGAAGTCAAGAGAAAAAAGTCCAAACCAAATATATATACACAAATATATAGTGTCAACAGGAGTCTCTGCATTTGCTGTGTTTGGCTAGGCACAGGCAACAACATTCCTATCTAACTAATCTGCACGTGCTAATATTATATTAACTTGATTGAATGGTGAAGTCCATACTTGATATAACACAATATCAGATATCTTTAATTAAATATTGAATAGCTTTGCACTAATAGTGTATGTTGCCTACTCAAGTTTGTTTTACCTGTGCAAGTATGTAGAGGGCAAGATGTCCGAATGAGAACACATCTAGAGATGGGCCATATCTGTGGCTCTCGCTGAGAGCCTCTGGTGGCATGTACACAGTGGTCCCCGGATTCTTTGAGAGTGTTTTGGCTAGCTGAGCTGGTTTTAAAGTTACCATGCGAGAGTTTCCCATGTCAGTGATCTTAGCTGTCAGAGACGATGTGAGGAGGATGTTCCTTGCAGTCAGGTCTCTGTGGACTATTGGAGGTCCTCGACTATGCAAGTAAACTAAACCGCTGCCTGTGTCTGTAAGAATGGATATCTTGACTGCAAGTGGAATATTAGGGGAACACTCCAGGAGGTCGTCCACACTCATTTCTAGCCTCTCCATCACCAGTAGAGGTAGCTCTGATCCCTCAAGGAAACACAGACCAAGGAACTGTGTTATGTTAGGATGTCGGAGACCTGCCATGAGTTGACATTCTCGTTGATATCTGTCTACAGTCTCTCCAACTCCTTCATTCCCAGGATCCAGTAATAGTTCGTGCATATGCTTGGCAGCACACAAAACCTTGCTGTATTTTACCTGAAATAGCAATGTGTTATATAGCTAAACAATGTTTTACCAATTCAGTATGATTGTTCATTAAAGTGCATTAAACTCTCATTTCATGTGGAAACAGTTCCTTGAAAGCATAGCTAATAACTTGTAAGCTAAGTTTTTATATAAGAAATATAAACTTTCCTAGATTTCATTTTGAAATACTTGGTAAGGTTAGAACTCTCCACTTACTTCTAGCACTGAGCCATATGAACCTGTTCCAAGTGTCTTCCCTGTAGGTATCACTTGGTCTAAGAAATACTGTTGCAGCTTCGAATCTTTTCTAAAGGTTCGAGACCAGCCCGGTCTTCTAGCCATGATTTAGAGTTCTCAAAGAGAATAGCCAGATATCTACTCCGAGCTCCGAAACTTATAAAGCCAGCCGAAAGGAGTTCGTAGTAGGTCCCTCGAAGTCAAATAAACAAGGTACACGCCCACTTATAGTAGTAACGCGGTCGACCCTTTACCTTCTTCGCTTGGGAGATGGCGGGAAGAGTTTGGGGGTAGTCTGGCGTTGCCGATTCTTTCCTCCCCCGCCCACTAACACAAAAGGAGGAACGCCAGACTATTGAGGACGCTTTACCAGACGAAAAACCAATGCAGTTTCGAATGCTTTTTGTCCGGAGCTACTGGTCATTTGGACATTCTGAATGCTTATTAACCCTTAGTGCGCATGCGCCTGAGGGTTTATAGTAGTCAACCTGTCATTCATTCAGTCAACAACGGATCTCGAAGAGTACGGCTACCCAGGCTTTGAAAGCGACATCAGACTATAGCACTTCACAGAGTAAGTTTCTTTAATGTGCCAGAATTGTTAGTTTTGACTTAGTTTTCAAGAAAAAGCGAGTAGCCTACAATCGTACGTTACGGTAATAGGAACCGCCCCTTAAAAAACCTGCTTGTCAGGTGAGCCTGCTTTCAGGTTGCAAATCACTTTTAAATAGCTAACAATTACATCTATTTAGCGTGAGCTGTTCAGTGGCATAGTTGTTGAGTGAGCAAATAGCTATCCTAGAAGTCTGAGGTTCGAACCCAAGTAGGTGCTCATTTTTTTTTTATCCTGTTTTTTTTTTTTTTTCTTGCCTTATTTTCTTCTTCCTACTGTTTTTATTGCTTTCCTACGTTTTCCTTTCATTTCCTCTTTTTTCTCTTTCCTGCTTCTCTTCATGACACTTCTCTTTTTTTTTTTTTTGTTTCTACACTTTTCCTTTTCTTTATCATACTAGCTAACTAGCACTGAGGGTTTGCACTTCAGTGCTCTAGTATTGATATAGTACTGTTCATTGAGGTAAGAATACAGTCAGCGGTAAAACCTATCTACCAATTACTGCTCAGGGGTGTAAACTCTAGATCTGTTACTTTACCAAGTACAAATGTGTGGTGGATTTACGCCCCACCAACACCACTAGAGTACATATAGGTCAATAATATGTGGCTTATGCTATGTTATGTTCTTTGGCATGTAGATGCAATACTTTGAATAATTAAAAATAGATATGTTTATCAATTTTACTATTATTAATATAGCATATTTCATGTTATATATTGTTATTTTGTGTGTACAAAGTAATGAGAAGTTTCCTCTAGAAATGATGTCGGGGGAGGTGAATGAAAACGATATATTTGTACATCGTACACCATTTACAAGTTGGACTCCTGAAAAAAATTCTATTGACTGAATTTTCAATTGGAAGCTTACTATCAAATAGAGCTGAAAGAAAGGTGCTGTTGGTTTCCCATACAGAGTGAAGCGTCTCGAGGATGTAAAGGATGTTCGCTAAAAATAAACTTTTAAACAATTAAATAGTATTTCAAACAATTAAATCCATTTTGGGATCGTCTTGATGATAAAAATATGAAATCATAATTGCTATTAAATTTTGTACAAATCCATGACATAAGTACTGTTTAAGTTACATGCTTATATTTAGGATTAGAACATATACTGTAGTTATAGCCTATACCAAACCAATGCGCTACATACAAGCTGGACAATGTATACTTGCTACATATAAGGTTCTCTTATACTCTTCTTATACTTGTAGATAAGATAATTAATAGTAATAAGATGGCTTATATTGCCTCATTCGAATGGTGCAATGAATATATTTTAACTATGCAGTTAAGCCCGGTGCGCACATATTTTGTAACAAACTTCTACGGTTATGTTATAAATATTATTATTTACTGTTTATTATTCTGAAAACATAAACAGTAACCATGGAAACTACCTTAAATTATAAGTTAAATTGCACAAAACAATTCCATAAAAAAAAAATTAGTGAATAGTAGAAGTAAACAGTTTCTTAAGTTTGCTATTCCCATCATGTCCTCCCATAAAATGGACCTTGTCTGATGTCATGATACAAGTACAGGTATATACTGCATGTGGTAGTTGTCCAGCCTGGACCCAGGTATTAGTCTCTGGGACATAGCGAAAGATGGTGGACACTGACTTCTTACTCTTCATGTCTCCACCACCGACTGCCAGTAGAGATCCTCCAATGTTGAGTGGACAGGAGAATGTACAGTTGAGTAAAGGTAGTTTGTTCCACATGTTGGAACTGTCTGATGAGGAGTGTGAAACAAGAGCCTCCAGAGATACACTATAGACATCAGGATTCCAATTCCATACTCACACCATCCCCCCATGAGGTACCAGGTATCGCCTACTGTAGTAGACTTCATGGAGGTAGAGTGTGCCACTGGCAGGACTGTGTGTTGTAGGCCATCACTACATACTTATCCTCATCTCTGTAAGTTGCTCCTCCTCCAACATATACTATATCATTTATCTCTATAGGTTGAATGTACACATTCATAGCCACTGCCATGTCTGGACCACACCTCCAGTCTAGTTCCAGTGGGAAAGTCTACATAATAGACTAATACATTATCTGTAGTATATTTTTATAACGTTACTCAAGTTGATCTTGCTAATATTTAAAGCAAAAGATATTTTTTTATGTTACCCACTCACTATGTTTATTAAATAAAAGTCATAGCACTGCCATGGTTACTGTTTACATGCTATGTGTGTAAAGAATATTGTTCATGTTAATTTTACACTGTTTCAAGTTTCAGTGTTGCCATGGTTACTGCTTACAGTAAATTTGATATTATACATCTTCTAGCTAAGTGTTATGATGTGAATGCATAAAATGTCCTAAATACGTTACAGGAAATTCAAGTTTTTGCCCTGAGCTGGTCTTCTTGCCATGTCAGCTCAGCTCTCATTATGGCACACCCTTGACTATCCTTTACCTGCTACATCTGGTAAAGGGTCTGTCGAGATATTGTAATAGTCAGAAGTTGATTGATATGCAGTGTAGCACAAATCTGCCGATGAATGACTACACTTCCTGTTTCTCATGCAAAAAAAAATTAAAATTTATTTTATGGGCTTGAATGCTACAATTACAGCTGTGTAAAACTAAAGTCTTCTATTCACATGTGCTAGTATATATGTAACATCTATAGCCACACTTCTGATCATCTGAGGAACTTCAGCCACTTCTTATTTAGCAATACTAACTCACACAATAGTCTTACCTTACCCTGTTCAAGATTAGCACTGAACAATAGTACAATATAATGGTATCACCACTGACAGTTCAACCTCAGTTGACCCCTGAAGAGGACTTATGCAATAAGCCAAAACGTGGGGTTAAGTTGTATTTAACATATTGGCTGTTAGAGCGAGACAATTTGCTATTATTATAAAGGGACAGTAAGAAAAGTTGCATTAAATGCTAGAATAAAGACTAATCCTGGAGAGCTCAGGGATCCAACCATGTATATGACTAACTTGGAGACACAGTACAACAATAAAACTGACCAAAATATAGAGTAAAATAGTGAACCTGCATAAATATATCATTATGTTACTATAGTGTATGAAAGTGGTAGATGCTACAGATATTAGTTGGTAATATATAGCAGAGCCTAAGACTACACAGCTAATCTTCATTGCTTTGATCATCTTTTTCGCTAAAAGGTACATAGATTCAAAATACAAGTTTGAGCTGGGATTTATATTGAGAAATAGGGTGTCATTAAGTACATTTTGAACCAAATTTGCTAAGGGGAATAAATCAACTTCATTTTCCCTCTCCTTCCCTCTCTCTCTCACCTCCCTCAATCCTCATCCTTCTCCCAATACTCCCTTAACTTTCCTTCCTTACTTATGATACAGTGACAGGAAGTGGGTTATGGAATGCAGTGTGTGTGTGTGTGTGTGTGTGTGTGTGTATACAGAGCTGTTTCAGCCACTCCCATAGAACATGTGCATGCTTATTTAACCTTTAGTTCAACCATATTCAAATGATCCTTTTATATATTATTTCATAACCCAACATAAAGCAGGCGATTGATAGCCACTATTACTACTACATTGTAAAGCTTTTAATAATTACCAATACTCTTGCAAAAAAACATTATTTGTTGCAGTTACTTCTTTTTGTCCAACTAATGTCATATAATATAAAGCATCAAAAAAAGGATACATAGTCAAATAATAAGTAGTAAGAAGTAAAAAGCCAATAGTAACAAAATTAGCAGCACAAGTGTCAATGAACTAAAATAATAAGGGGAAAACAATTACAAAACAAGAAAACATACTGCAGGTCATTGGGGCTTTCTGAATTTAAAAAATGATTTATCTGAAACATAGTCATAATCTCCAGGTGTTGAAGCACCTCTTTGAGTTTCTTTGCCAAATTTCTCTGCAGCGTATGCCATATTAGGTTTCATACGTACGCCCATCATCCATTTCTGTCTTCACAGGAAGAACTAAGCCTGTTGATGAGGGTGTGGTTTTCATGTAACCGTCATTATCATGATCAGGAGAGTCCACACGTTTTTCAGTCTTTCTGCGAGTAATAACTGAGATATCCACATAACCATCTTTACCCTCAACCTCTTCTGTTCCTTTTGACTCATGAGATTCTTTAGACTGTGGTGATTTTTTGTTTTCCACTGCCTCGATTTGTGCCTTTGAGTTGACAATTTCTTCTTGTGTTGGAACTAAGCTCTGCTTCTTAGCTTTCCCGTCAGTTGATCTCACTAATTCATCTAAATTTGCTGACTCTCTTGAGCGAAATACCTTGCCAATATTAGCTTTGAGCTTTTCACCAAAGGTAGTTTTAGGAGTACCAGTCTCTATTGTAGAAGTGGCTTTTCCCTCATCAGGTTTAGTAGTGGTTTGCTTGGAATCTTTAACAACTGAACTTTCCTCAGAAGTCTCAGCATTTGCTGATCCACCAGACAAATAACTGAACCGATTCACCGACTTGGCAGGTGAGATTTGACCATCCAGTCCACCAATCAAGCTCTGAATGTTGGCAGAAGGCTTAGGTTTGTTCCTGCTGGGAGATGTGGAGGTTTCTGCTGTTGCTATTATCCCTTGCTCCATTTCTTGTTGAGGGTTTAATTCAGCTACAACACTGTATTGTTTGGTTGTCTGCTGTTCAAGTTTCACTGTCTTCTTTTCCATGCTACTGGGTTGTTCCGGTTTTGTATTTACTGCCTCTGAAGAGATTTCCAATTTCTTACTGTCTTCTTCATCTGAAACTTTTGCTTGAACATTAGTTACATCAACATCTGCTCCAACATTTTCCACCACAGTGTCTTCTGTAGTATCTTTTGCTGCATCTTTCTTTGCTTTGTCTTTTTTCTTGGGACTTTTAGACTTGGTACTTTTGTCTTTCAGCATCTTTTTTTGTTTTTTATCTAGTTTTTTTTGCTTAGACTTCTTTTCTGGCTTCACTTTTTTGCCAGAAACCTCATCTGATTGTGTTGCCTCATGAATCATTTGTTCACTTTCGCTCTCTTGACCAGTAACTATGGCTTCTGTATCATTGCCCACTTGCTCTTGGGTTTCAGTAGGTTTAAAAGAAGGAATGTGTGAAAGTGATAGAATTGTTCCATTAGTTTCGTGCTCTTCATAGATATTTTCAATAGAACCGTGCACTTTAGACAGTTTTTCAGGTGTGTCTTGTAGTATGCCTTCTGTGTCACAATCTTCATAAATATGATCTTTCTTGTGCAGTGATAATGTCCTTGCTGCCTTCTTATCACTCCCAATTAAATCATAATCATTTTCATAGGGGTCGTCTTGTTTAGCCGCAGCCTCCCTTTTGGCGGACTTCTTTGCTCTTTCATTGCGATCATTTCCCGCTGGCTTCCAGAAATAGAGGGAACCATTAATTAGAGTCAGTCGAGTGTGTAGCCGTGACCGTATGCTAGTGCCGCCTCCGCTTTCAACATCTTCACGTTGTTCCTTTCTGCTCTGTCTGGGGTCAATGAAATATCGGTTGAACCACTTGGGTCTACAGTCGGGGCGCTGGGCCATCTTTATCTGCACTTTGCGCATTACAATTGCAGCCACTACTACCACCAGTATTAACAGAACCACCAGAATGACAGATAGCGCAATCACTGCTTTCTCAAATACGGATATTGGAAGTTCTGATATAATAGATAAATGAATATAATAATTACCGTCATTTGCTTAGCTTGCAGTACAAAAATGCAATGTTATTATCAGGAAGTTTAAGAGTAACAAACATAATTTTTGAAATTCTGTAGTATAATATTTCTCTCATATTTTGTGAGTTAAATTAGTAAAAAATAAGCTTTTCTGTTACTTCAGTACATATAGACACATAGCTATACTGAAAAATCCTCTAATATTTTTCTAGTGAGTGTGTCACTGAATGCAACTTACTCTCATCACAGTTTTGTCCAATCATATTATCAGCACATCTTCTCTGAAAACTTATGTCTAGTGCAAATTGTCCGTCCAAGTCAGTGTATCGCCTGGGAGATGTGTAGCTATCCATTACTAAAGATGTCAAATTCACCACTATTGTGTAGTTTTCCGTCTTGTTCCAGTTCCTGTATGTTATCTCAGCAAACATCCCCTACAGTGAAATAAAAATGTATGCATTAACAACTTGTGATTGAGCAGAATTCCCAGAATTCTATTTATAGTTTAATTCAATTCAATTTAGTCACTGAAGATTTTATATGAGCTCTACCACAGTTCAGATCCAGGCGTTTTATCGGGTAACCTATTTCGTGAAGTCATATAGCTTCCAGGAATACCATAATTCTTTACAACATTGCACAATGTAATTTGATAGACCTCATTTAGTCATCATAAACATATCTATATGAAATGATATGCCAAATATTTTTATTGATTCGTGAAACTCGATACTTGACCATTGCTGAGGTATGTGTAAAAAATATATAATTTTTTTTCAGCTTTGCAGCTAGTTACTATGTTTTGGTGTATTTTTAGCACAGTGTAGCAAGACTGGGTATTGCTAGCAGCTAACACAACACCAGTGCAGAATAAATCTTCAGAAATGTTCCTTCAATGCTAGTATTATATTTATTCTCTTTATGATAACCAATAATACCCAGCACACTCAACTGAACAAGAATGAAGAATTTTGGCCTCATGTGGTGCTCATTTTATCACTAACTAATCTTTGGGTGCTATACGTAGAATTATTTTTGTACAAGTCCATAATTTGGTTTGATTATAAACAATGACTTACCATTGTGTTTTCTGGTAATTTTATCACATAAGGGTTTTCTCTATCTTCAAGCATCTTTTCAGTTCCAATACTGAAGTGCTTCATACACATTCCTGAAGTGGCTTGGTTTGCAATAGTGGACTTGCTGGCATTAGTAGCTGTCTCTAGGAGAGTAATTCCTTCCAGAATGATAGTGTCATTACAGTACTCTTCAAGAGTTGAGTAATGATAGAAAAATGTGGACATTTCAAAGTTTCCACAGAATACCAAAGGCTACAATAAACGTGTGTAAAATCAATGTTTGTTATCAAACACACTTCTACCTCTTCACTCACCAAACAAAGAAACAAAAATGACACTTCCCCTGTATATTTATTTAACTTCATCGTGCTGTTGCAGATACTTTAGCACACCCTTCAGAAGCTCTGCTTTTATAGGTTTCCTGCTAGCCAAAATATAATAGCTCGCGAATTTTCTCAACTGAAAAAGTTGACCCCCACACGCGATGTAGACCAGCAAATATCCCGTAACGTGCATGCACAAAACGGATACTGACAATTAACCCTGTGATTACAGGATGAACTCACTCACAACATAAGACCCTTTACAGGGCCGCTTTTTTTTTTTTTTTTTTTTTTTTTTTTTTTTTTTTTTTTTTTAGGTCTGTTTTTGAGAAAACGCGTCGCAGTCACTCCTATTGCCACGTCGTGCGAGAAAATATTTCTTGTTTCCCACGGTAGTTTTGCTTTATGCTGCGCAGTTAACCAAGTACTGGAAATGGAGATTCGATATATCGGTGAGTTTCTCTGACCTGTGGCTTCTTCTCTTATGTATACAGCGTTTACTTGTACCGTTTACTTACCTGATTAGAACAGACAGTATATTATTCTTTTGGTCCCTTTTGTACTTAATTTTTTCACTGCAGTTGTTGTTGAGGATCCCAGTTGTAAGTGTCTTTATAACTCTGGTAACACTGCTGAGAGAATCCAACAAGCTCTACACAGTTATCTTTTGTTGTTGTGTTGTTGTTGTCAATGTTGTAGTTGTTGTTGAACCAGAACACTTCTGTTAGCTTCATCATTTTTTGGTTGTTGTATTTCAGTTGGTACTGCAAAGTTTTATTAATCTTGTCATATTCACAGCACATAGCTACTTCCATTCCAAAAAAACAAATTATCAATACACTATACGTATATTAAGTGATCATTATAATATCAAGCTATTTTTTTGTTGTTGTTATAGTTGTTATTTTTTTACACACATTCATAGAGATTGTTGCTATTGTCCATATTTGTTGGAGATTTAGGAGAATTAGTCGTGATGACATGGGGAGTGGCATAGGCCAAATTTTGCATCAGATTGATGCTGGCATCCCCACTGTGGCTTAGGGGAGCATCAACAGGGACATAGCCATATCCTGAGCTGTCCTCTAGATCTGCAGAGCCTCCCCTTCTACCTGCAATATCTTTAGGGTCAACATACCCATCTCCGCCAACCACAACATTTTCTCCTGGTTTTGGCTTTGGCTTGACTAGTACTGAATCGTATACGTTTTGGCTGTTAATGTCATCACTAGTAATTTTGCTCACTGGAGGCATCATTGGTTTCTTTGTTACATTTTCCTTGTACTTGGCCACTTCAGAAGGATCAGGTGCACTTATTTTTTTGGACAATGGTGCTTTTTTAGAATCCATTTTTACTGTCCTTTGAGTTGATGATGTCTCTTTAAATGATTCACTACCCCATGCTGTAGGTGAAAGTGGGAAATTACCACGAGTAGAAGGAGACTTCTGTTTACTGTGTGACAAAGATCTTTCCTGTTTATTTCGCGAATCCTTTGGATCTGCATTATCCTTTACTTTTCTCTGCAATTCATCTCGCAAATCAGATGATTATTTTGGAGTGGGCTTTGGTCCTTTTACTCGTTGATTTTGGAAATTCCTGTATTGATGAATCTGACCATTGTGTGGAAAGATTCATAAGTTTTTCTCCTTCAGATGATTTCCTAAGACTTCCTGGACTCCTAAAACTGCTAATTTTACTAGTCCTGGAGAGTTTGCTACTCTTCTTGTCATCCTGCCGAGCTGCTATCACAGTAGATGTACTTTCTGTACTACAATTACTTAAGTCAGAAAAATTGGGATTATGTTCAAATATCGCTCCAATTTTTTTTACAGCAGCTCTTTCTTCCTTGGCAGGCACACCATGTGAATCTGAAAATGATTTACCATCAGTTAATTGTCTTCCATCATGATCAGCTGACATGTTTGATACCACAAAACAATCATCTGCCTTTGATCTCATTCTCTTTCCTTTCACCCAGTTTGTTTTGTCAGTCCTCAGCTTTAATTGCTCTTCGTTCTTCTTTAATTATATCGCACTGTTCTTCCATTTTTTTCTTTATTTGTTTGTCACCTCCTACACTGGCATTAATTTCACTTTCAGCATTGCTTTGTGGAGAAATATCTACGCCCACTTCAAACTTCTTGATTGCGATATTTGAAGGTTTACTTGAATCGTTTAGTTCTTCTACTTCATCAACAACATCTGCTGCAAAAACCTCTTCCTCATTTGCTGCATGTACGTATGCAGGTGTCATAGACGAGGTTTCCATGGCAGAGTAGTATATATAAATTTGATGAGGCTACTG
>WLWD01002476.1_pt1 | contig 30504 bp, 29 predicted proteins | sample 6712731 | NCBI WGS metagenome assembly WLWD01 (sample SAMN12718690, study PRJNA576275) | sponge metagenome | isolation source: marine sponge | host: Mycale hentscheli | place: New Zealand: South Island, Marlborough, Capsize Point | collected 2014-11-01
GAATGTAATTGAACTCTAACAAAATGCAACACATGGCAATGCATATATACAGGGAGCTGACTCCTCCCAATGACATAAAACTAACCAATAAGATCCATGCACATAAAATGTTCTAACGAGCATGACTGCTAAATGTTCTAACAAGCATGACTACTACTCTAGGCATGCGTGAATGAATACTAATGTTCTGCAGTATTCTGTAATGTTCCCCTCTGCTCTCTCAACTCTTCATGTGGGCCTCTCGTATGCCCACATCTCCCCCCTCCTCGATGAGCTGGGTGACCCGGTCACTGACTACTCCGTCTCCGTGGCACCTGCTCAATTCATCTGCAACAATATTATCCTTTCCTGCACGATACACAATAGTAAAGTCGTACATAGACAACTTAAGACTCCAATTATAAATTCTCCTGTTCACTTGTTTCCCATCCATCATGTTGATTAACCCTCTATGGTCGGTGACAACAGTAAACCTGCGACCATATAAAAAATAGGCGAAGTGCTTGATAGCTTCGTAAATACCTAGCCCCTCCAGTTCCTGGGCACTATAGTTCGACTGCGCTCCTCTGAGCTGTTTTGAGAAGAAAGCTACTGGCAAGGTTTCTCCCTCGCGAACCACTGACAGGACGGCTCCAACACCTGTAGAGCTTGCATCACTTTCTACGACAAACACATCACTTGCACATGGAACACACAAACATACTGACTCACATAATTTATTACACAATTCATGAAAAGCATCCAACATTGGATCTGTCCAACTCACCACTCCCGACATCGCCGTGGACGTATGAGGAGTGAGGACGGAGGACCACTGATGAAATCCGGCAATGAACCTCCGGTAAAACCCCACCAAACCAAGGAAAGCTCGTAGTTGCTTCCTGGTCTTCGGCAACGGATGAGCACGAATGGCTTCCACTCTTGATGCCGGCACACTTATCCTACCACCTCCAAGCTGGTGGCCTAAGAACTCCAGTGTTCTTTTCCCAAAACTACACTTGGACCGCTTGCACGTTAGTCCAGCCTCCTTCAAAGCGTCTAAGACCATCCTCAGATGTCTCAAATGACTGTTCCAGCTTTCTGACACTACTAGTATGTCATCAATGTAGACTTTGGCACATTCTCCACACTCTGCTAAGACTTCTTCCATAAGTCTCTGAAATACCGACGGGGCGTTCGTCAACCTGAACGGCATTTTCCGAAATCTGAACTTCCCAAAGGGACATATGAAACTCGTTTTGTCCCGATCTCTCTCATCGACTGTCACTTGATGGAATCCTTTCGCAAGGTCAATCTTTGACAACACCTTGCCCATCCCAACCTTCTCTACCATCTCGTCAAAAGAAGGAATATAATACGGCTCCTTGACCGTCTTCTCATTCAACTTCCGATAGTCAACACATAATCTGATGTTTCCGTCTGGCTTCTTCACTGGCACCAGCGGGGATGCCCAGTTACTCTTACAACGTTCGATAATACCTTGATCCTCCAAATTCTCCAACTCTTTCCGTACGTTCTCTCTAATCCCTAGAGGAACCGAATATGGCATCTGCCTGAGAGGCTCACAGTCTCTCGTATCAATCGTCAACCTCACTCGATCGGTGCTACCTGGGTTGTCTGAAAACACGTCGTTGTATTCCCCCAGTAACCCGTTTAACTCACTCTCATTGAACCCTTCACATTCCCCTCTCAATACACTACTCTCTTCACCCTCTTCCTCGATAACAATATCAAGTCTCCTTATAACTGCTCTCTCTCTAAACTCTTTAATGCAATTCACATGCACGACCTTCGCGTGCTTCTCTTTCCCCTTCTTTCCTATCTTATAATTCACCGCTCCCACTTTCTTCAACACAACATATGGACCCTGCCATGAGTCCGACAATTTGCACGTCATTCCTGGCACTCTGTACAATACCAAATCTCCTACCTGAAACTCCCTTAACTTTGTTCCCCTATTAAGATACTGCATGCGACCCTCTCTTCCTTTAGCCATGCCCAATGCAGCACTGTCTCTCATACGTTCTAATCTCTCTGCCATTTTTAAAACCCACTCACACATTTCCAATCTCTCTGTATCCACTTCATACAGACCATGATATAGGGCATCCAGAGGCGTCCTAACCCTGAACCCGTATATCAAATCAAAGGGACTAAATCCCGAATCACTGTGAGGTATCTGCCTCAACACATACATCACAAACCCCAACTGCTCTACCCAATCTAAACCTTCATCAATACATTTACCCAACACACTCTTCATCGTTCCATGCATCCTTTCTACGGCCCCGTTTGACTCTGGATGGTAGGGAGACGTTCGTACCTTCTCTATACCTAACCATGCACACATCTGCTTCATTACTTTGCCACAAAACTGGCTACCCTGGTCACTCAGGATTCTCTCAGGGATAGAGGTCCTGGAGAATATACTCCACAACCCGTCCATCACCGCTCTTGCCGTGATGTTCCTAAGTGGAACGGCTTCAGGCCATTTCGTGGCCAGACATATGTCAAAATAAATCTGTTGCCTCCCTTCCCCTTAGGTAATGGCCCCACCAAATCTATGGCCACGCTCTCAAATGGTTCAGCCAATAGTGGCCTTACTACAGCAGGAGCCCTTCTTGGCTTATGTTTGCTTTTGACCTGACACACCCTGCAGCTCTTGCAATAATCCACAATTTCCTTCACCATTCCAGGCCATGCAAAATGCTTACTCACTAACTTCGAAACCTTCTCGGCACCCAAGTGCCCATTCTTGTCATGTCCCAACACTAGAACCCTTCCCCTATAACTCTTAGGTAGAACGAGTACATCTCGATACTCGTCCCATGTCACAAACTGTTCTCTCACTACAACCCCTTTCTTCCACTTGAACCCTCTTTCTTGCCTATCGGCCAACTCTCTCCACTCTTTCAAACTACTATCATCCCGTAATTCCTCTTTAAACCCTTCTCTCTCGCGACCTTCCCTCACAGGTCCTATATCTCTCACAACTTCACTAAATTCTGTCTCTGCAGCTTTCCCCACTGCTAACTCGTCTAAGGGAGTAGCACTCCCTATCTCCACCTCCTCATTCACGCTCGCCTGGGGCTGCTCAGCTTCAGGCGTACCGTCAGCGTCTTCCACCCCATAGTCCTCCCCCACCTTACTCTCCACTTCAGGCATCATTAAGGGGTTGGACCGGCTACTAGCTACTGTCTCAGGCTCAGGCTCACCTTCACCTTCAGGTTCCACAACGTCCCACAACACAGACGTCTCTACCCCCTCTTCACATTCGTCCAACTCTCTTTCTTTCTTACTCATACTCCTGGTTAAAACCTTAACCTCCGCCTTATCCCCCATCTTATATGCCCTTATGGCCTCCTTATAAGCCGCAGCCTCCTGGTCATCTACCAGAGAGACCGGCACCAAACACGATACACCAACTGGTTCACTCTCGTCTACTACTGTCCTTATGACTTTCTTATGCCCCCCAATCTCGAACTCGCACATAAAACTACGGCACAGTCTCTCAATTCCTCCATACCCACTCACTAGTACGTCCTTATCCCACTTCACCCCTGCCGGAACCAAAGATCTAGGGACGGCTGCCAATTCGGCACCCGAATCTATCAGGACCGTAGTCTTGACCCCATTGACCAGTCCATAGGCAACGTTCTCGGACGTTCTCGACTTAGAGTGTCTAAGCATAGACATCTTCGTCGGAGGTGTCTCCTTCTTCACTGTCACGGTTCCCCTCTTTGCCGTACACTCTGGGCTCTTATGACCCACCTTCCCACAATTATAACAAGTGGGTACTCTCGCCACATACCCACTACCCGACTTCTCCTTTTTACACTCTCCAGCTCGATGGCCCTTCTCGCCACAGCTGTAACACGTCAATACACTGACGTATCCCCCCACTCGCTCCCGAACACCGATTCCCTGGGACTTACTCTCCTGCCCAATTGTACTCTCTCTTTCTCTATAACCCCTGTATCCTCTACTCACGGCCTCACTGGGTCCACTGCCCAGTGGCCTGAAAAAATTCCCTCTCTGCCTCCCGGACATCCAATCCTCTAAGGCATCACGCAACTCCCCCCACTCGGCTATCTTCCTAACCTCTAGGAAAGCCTTCCCACTCGGAGGTAGACTCCTCCTCAACACTGCCAAAGCCATAGCTAACATGCAGTCCTCAATGGTCTTACAGCCCTGACACATTCCCTTTGTAACCCGTACCAACCAATCCGAAATATCCCCAGCACTCATGCTCTTAAATAAATCCCCACTAGCTTCTAACAACTGATTACCATACGTAATGGCCGTCTCCCCCGTTGCCTTAAGCAAAATTCTCCTAATCTCCTTATAACTCTCATCCTTATCCCTGGCTTGTGCCACCCTCATACACAGACTCTCTGTTAGCCGGGGATACAACCTCTCTCCCCAGTTCACCTCTCTTATTTCACCTTCCCTCATAATTCTCTCGAATTTACTCAAATAAGCTCCTAGCTCCGTTCCCTCCTTATACACTCCTAACCCCTTAAGTTTCTCCTGCAATAATTCCCTTCTCTCACGCACTCTGTCGTCTTCACGTCTGTAATCCCTCCTTCTTTCATCTTCTTCTCTCCGACGGGCTGCTTCCTCTCCCTGACGGCGTTCGTCTTCTTCCTCTTTACGCCTCCTGTGTCTCTCTTCTTCTTCTTTGTGTCTCGCTCCCTCTTGTTCCTTAGCTACTCTACGAGCCTCCTCGGCTTCTCGTCTTTCCTCTCTATCCTTCTCATCTTTCTCCCTCATATATTGTAAGAAAGCAGTGATCGCATTCTCCTCTTCTCCTCGTCTCGACATTTCGTCTTCCACTTCGTCTAACTCCCTCTCTTCTGCCAATTCTATCTCCGTCTCTTCCTCCTCCTTGTATTTCACGTCCGATCCGCGCACTGGATACGGCGACCGTTTGCCGGCAACTGTCCGCCTATGTGGTCGGTAGGGTTCACCTTCGGCTGCTATGACGGAAGACTTCTTGGTCCTCCTCCTCCCCCCACCTGGTCCAGACTCTATCATAGAGGGCAAGTGAACTCGTCCTCCGCTGGATCCTATGAGCACAAAAATAGAACAGCAATGACCTTGGGTGAAACACAGATGCAACGGACACACAATTAGAAATAATCAAAGTCAATAACGATTACAAGTCAGACACAGGATACAACACAAAATTAGAAATAATTAACAACAATAACTTTTACAACTCGGAAACCACAACACGACACAAACACTTCACTACAGTGATGCAAGTTTCTAGGGCTGTTTCACGCCTCTGCAGATCTCTGCAAAATTCCTTTCCTTCCCGTTCCTTCTCTCCTTCTTCTCTACTCTGGTCCTCGGCCGTAGCACGGGTCCCGTTGATTTAGCTTCCTCTGTCGCAACAGGGTTGGCTCGTAGTCGTCCCCACTGCCTCAGCAAGGGTCCGTGAATCGCTAGTCCGTAGACCGCGGGTAGTAGATTGCTCTGACTAGTTTTTTAGCCGCCTCCACAGAAGCAGACTCTTGGACACTCGGACACCGCAGTCGTCCTCTCGGTCCCTCGTTCGATTGGTCTCTCTAATGGACGTCTCCACGCAAGATCCCTGGTCCCTCAGATCCGTAGTTCGTCGGGATCCCACCGCTGCCACCAATATGTGGGAGCTCGCTCGTAATCCGTAGATCGGCAAGGCCCGACACCTGGAGACAGCAATAGTACGCTGCCACCAGAGAGTTAATCTAGGGATCGTAAGCCGCAGCCAGACCCTATCCAACGAATTGGTACACTCACACAAGTAGTTAGCTGGGTTTGAATGTAATTGAACTCTAACAAAATGCAACACATGGCAATGCATATATACAGGGAGCTGACTCCTCCCAATGACATAAAACTAACCAATAAGATCCATGCACATAAAATGTTCTAACGAGCATGACTGCTAAATGTTCTAACAAGCATGACTACTACTCTAGGCATGCATGAATGAATACTAATGTTCTGCAGTATTCTGTAATGTTCCCCTCTGCTCTCTCAACTCTTCATGTGGGCCTCTCGTATGCCCACACCAAGCAATGCTTGTTAGCCATTGTTGAGCAATTTCCTGCAAAAATCAATTTAGCTGAACAATTTAAAGTTGACCGCGGCACCCTAACAGGAAGTAATTGGCGAGCGAGCGTAGCGAGCGAGACACTTACAGGGGTAACACAATCGAAAATCGGGGATGTTTATAAATTTATTTGTATATATGTTTGGACGTACGTATGTCATTTTGTACTTTGACCCTCGCATTTTTGTGTTAGTTATGTGGTCGACCCCGTCCCAAATTGCACTAAACAGAATCCTCTGGTTTAGCGATCAGTACCCGTATCACCCTAGAAATTGAATTGTTTACCGTTTTGAATTCTTTTGCGGGTGCAGTTCAAACTTGAAAACTTAAGGGACTTCCATTTCTATTCGAGTTAGTGGCAGTGGTAAGTCAATGCGCTCTTTGTCATGGTTATAAGCGGTGCGCAACAGTATTTACTTGAAAATACATTGTCCACTAGACTACTGCGAAGGTAAGTCTGTGTAGGTGCATTTCCAGTTTTGTCAAAGCATTGTGTGTTACAACCACTACTTAGCTAAAGAATATCACAAACAAAACTAATAACGTGTATTGTTTTGTTGTTGTTTTTTCCCTTCAATTCAAGCAGTTGCAGAGAGTTGTTACTATGGCACTGAAATACCTTTACCGTGTATGCGAAATTAAAAAACTGGACCTTATCAGTAGCTTCAGTGTTAGAAGTCAAAATCATTCATATAAAAATATTATAGTCTTTAGGCTCGCTCGCCATTTGTGCTCAAGCACATCACTAGTTAAATACATTAATTACGTTCCAGTACAACGAAACGATGTATGGATGGTGACACAACCAGACCCTTTCCTCACCGCTCGGTAGGTAAAGGGTCTGGCTCGCGAGACTATCTCAACTAACTGCCAAGAAAACTAATTTAATTTTTCTTACTTGGTTGAATACTTATGCAGTCATTCCCAGTTCTTCCTCCCAAAAAATCCTGCTCAACATTAGACGACATCAATATCATTTGGTCTATCATTGAATCCAGCTCCCTCAAAGTAGTTAACATGCCCACATAAAAAGGGTGGATATTTTTCACGTGATATAAACTTCCGCGAGTCTCTATTGCCCTCGTGTGTACGAACTTGGTTACTGGGACTTTGAGGAGTCAGTCGAGTGTGTGTTTTGTAAATGTCTCCCCCACTACACATTCGCTTGGTGATGCGGGACCTTCCGCGTAAGTCTATTAATCTGCAGGAATGTAACTGATAGCTAAGTGAGAATTGTTCAGACAATGTTAAAGTTTGAGCCGATTGCTCGGCCGATTGCAACAAACAATCCTTATAATAGCTAATGGTATCATTCAATGTAATGTAGTACATGATCATAACACTATTTATTTTGACCATTACTTTATCTATCTTGTTCTTTCAGTTGAGATGAGTGTTATGCTGCTATGGTAGATGATCTATTCTGGATGACAGCATGATAGGCTTTCAATAAGAAGGTAAAGGATCGTCAATTGCCTCCCCATATTCTGAGTATTAAATTCCAGTGTTGAAATTATTTTTGCTTGATGCTCCTGACATGTTCTAGTTATATACTGGAGTTTTCTAACTTGAATGTTTGCCCCGTGACCATTGTGTACTATTTGTGCTTGAAATGATTTACAAATGCTACAATTTGGTAAAGGGTTTCATTAGGAATAGTAAAGGGGAATAGGTGGAAGTTATATAATAGCAATTCTAATGCATCACTTTTGGTGATTAATAATCAGTAAAAAGTGAATGTTAGTATCAATATGTAGTGTTTTTCCCTACACAGATTTCAAGCAGTGTTGTTTATGGTTTATCAATATTTATTAGGGTATAATCAATTAGTGTAATCGTACATTAAGCAAAATATTGGCATAATTTATTAAAACAAGTAAATGATAGCCATAGTATTGACCTTCCTCCATATGTGAGAGGAATAGTTATTAGAGTAGTTCGTTTTCCTCTGACACAAGCAAAAGGTGGAGTTTGCTAAACTGATTTCAGCGCATACAGACCTAGATGTCAACCATACTAGTGAAATTAGAGTTCCTATTTAATTGTTTTCCAGTGTGTTTGAGAAGGGAGTCACACAAGAAAAGATATTAAGCATAATTTTGCAATGATATAAGCAAAGGGTGGAGTTTGCTGAATTGTTCTCTGCATAGGAGCCCTAGATGATAGTACAAGGTTTAATCACAAGCATTTCGAACAGGGCGAACCACCCTGCATTTTTAGTACTGGGGAAACACCGGATACAAGATGGTAATTAATTGGTAAAGGGTGGATGTTAGTGTGTTCATTACAATGTGTCCCAAGTTCAGTGGTTTGGTGAAACGTTTATATGAGAGCAAACATTTTAATGGCATGATTATGAATTAAAGGAATAAATTCATATATGAGCTGGTGCTTTTTTTTTTTGTTTCTTTTTTCCCCTTTTCTTTTCTGTTTTGTATTTCATTTTGCTTTTAAGCATAAAAGGATAGTGTCTATGGTTATACAGATACATTTTTCTCTCAAGACCATAGCTTTAATCCTGCATTGCCATCTTTAGTAGGACCTTACGGCCCCCCCCCCCCCCCCTCCCGTCATTTTGTTAGTGTGTGTGCATGTATGCTCATTATGAAGGTTATGTATATATTTGAAGTGTTACTAGTTTATATATAATACTTATAGCACGAGTCAGAGTACAATATGGGAAAATATTTTACGAGCACGCAAAATATTTTCACGAGCCAAAGGCGAGTGAAAATGTGGCGTGAGAGTAAAATATCATTCCCATATTGTACGACGAGTGTGATAAGTGATTTATTGCTTCTTTGAAATTTTTCTCAACCGGTTACAATACAATTTTCATTGATTTTACTCGCTACGCGCGCGCTACAACGAGCGTACAATATAAACCGTACAATATGGGAGAATACAGAACGCTCGCGTGATGCGGAAATATTCAAGTAAAAATATCAAAGCTGCAATAAATATATATATTTTTTTATTTATTTATTTATTTTTTTATTATTATTATTCAGGATGATGTCACAGAAATCTGATTGGAAACATCTGCTGGAGACCACAATGGACCATCTTGAGACCAATGAAGAAGAGCTTATATTGAACTTGGTGATACCAGAAAGAACTGCCCTCCTACATGAAGAAACAACAAACAAAAATATCTTATTAGAAAATACTTGGAGCTATCCATTTATTTCAGCATTCCATGTTTATTTCAAATTGCTGTACCAATATATTTTTTTGCTGAATACAACTAGTATACTATACACTCTGGATTGTATGGGGAACACCCTGAAGGGTGCTTGGGATGCACTTATTGAATGATATGATAAGCAGCAAGGGAGTATCCAAAGCACCTCTGTAAGTGAGGTAGAACACTTAATTGAGTGTCAAATGAACACTCAAAATGGTGTAACTGTACACCTTTGGGTAGTGCTGCTCATACACCCCAAATAGTGACTTTATAACACCCAAAAGGGTGTGCTGCAGCCCTGGCCACTGGAGCACCCCTAGGGGTGTTCCATAAACTCCCCGTTTTTAACAGTGTAGATAACTACAAGTATGAAGAAGCATACAAACACTTCATTGTTTCCAAGGAGGTTCTGGAGCTTCTGTCTTTAAAGCTTATGTTTCTTGGTCCACCACGACAAGGCAAGACTACAACTCGCCGTCGCGTTACAAAAGAGATCATAGATCTTATGTCAGCCAAAGAAGAGGAACAGATTCATGGCAGCACAGGCACAGTGGAGTGTTGTTGTAATATGCTAGTCCAAGGCACGTCTAATACAACTACAGCAGATAAGGGAACAAACTGGACCATTGTACAGAATCTCACTGAGGAAGCATCTCTACTCCTTCATAGTCTTAGAAAAAGTCTGGAGACTAAATTCACTTCTGAGGCTGCAGCTCGTCCCAGTGGAGATATTGCAACGAAGGCAGAGGTCAGTCAGGCGAGTAGTACAGAGCAGTCTCACGTTGTGGAAAAACCACCAATGAAGAGACAAAAGAAATCCTCTCTTCTCTCACCAACACATGTCCAACTAGCCGATGAGGTGGTAACATCACAAGATTATTCTGAAATAGCTGCCATATATGAGAGAGTTTCAAGGCAACCACAGTTTTCAGAAATTATGAAGCATTCTTTCAAAGCTTTCTTGAGAATGGAGGACACTGGAGGGCAGCCTGAGCTGATGGACATGCTACCAGCACTCACCATAGGACCTGGCCTCTACTTGCTGTTCTTTAGCTACAAGTTCAAATTAGACGAGGAATATCGAGTCTTTTATCAGAGAGCTTCAGGAGAGACAACTGCACCAGAGAACTCTGAGTTTACTCTGCAAGAGATGCTTTTGCGTACCCTGGCCAGTGTATCTTGTTTCAGTTCCTCCGCCCATCTTCAACCTCTACCAGGAGCAGACAACTCGCCCATCATTGGTGAGATACTCGAGTCCTCCAAGTCAGTAGTGTATATAGTGGGTACTCACAAAGACCAAGTTTCTGAGGAAAACATCGCTACAGTCGACTCACAGCTTCAAAAGGTGATTCAAGACACAGACTTCTACGAAAATGGCATATTGCAGTTCTGCTCACAAGACAAGCTTGTCGTTTCTTTGGACAACATGAAAGGCGGAGTAGAAGAAATATATCACTTGCATCAGCTACTGGAGAATGCCATGGAGAAACACTTTAAGAAGCTGAAGATTCCAGCTGTGTGGCTTCTGTTCAGCTTGTGTCTTCGCATGAGAGAGGTGAGGACAGCCAGTATGAAGACCTGCTTGGCTTTGTCCAATGCCTTCAATATGACACTCTATGAGACTAAAGTAGCTCTGTGGTTTCTTCACCACCATGCCGGTGTTCTGATGTACTTCCCCGATGTGCCTGGTTTGGAAGACCTGGTCATCATAGACATCCAGGTAGTGTATGACAGTATCACTGGTGTCATTCTCAAAGCCATGAGCTTTGATAGCGTAGGTCAGGCTAAAGCCAAGAGATTCAGGAAGACAGGTCGATTTACTATGAAAGATTTGAAATCCGCTACATCTAAAAGTTCAGGAGGTGTCATTCCACCAGAGCAGCTGGTAGCTTTGCTTGCATATCTTCACATTATAGCTGAGATTGTGTCAGTTGAATATTCTAAGTCAGTCTTAGAAGAGGAGAAAGAGTACATCATACCTTGCGTGTTAGAAAACACGAGTGCAAAGGAACTTGACCTATTCCACAAAGAATCCTGTAGGTCATGTTTGGTGGAGCCTCTCTTGATGTACTTCAGTAGTGGGTTTACTCCTATGGGACTCTTTTCTGCTTCCACGGCTTGTCTCGTATCTAACAAGTCCTTCACTCTCATCAGAGAAGGTGTCAAGAAAAACTTGGTGACCTTTTTGTACGGATCCAATTTAATTCGTGTAACATTTGTATCTCGATCTAAATATTTTGAAATGGTAGTTTCATGTGATCCTACATTCCAAGACTCCATTCATCACGAATGTACTGCTTTAAAACAAGAAATAGAGGACACTCTAAAGAAGGCCAGTTCCAGAATGAACTACAACAGCTACATGGACTACCAGTTTGCCTTTGACTGTCGTTCACATGAAGGAGGGAATCATCTTGGGGTCGTTGATGGAGCGCACTCTGTCCCCAAAGTCATGAAATGTCTCTTCAATCCAGACAGCCCACAAGCAGTTGTACTCACCAATAGACACCTCATTTGGTATGGACAGGTATGCAGGAATAGACTATGTATTCTAATTTGTATTTACTAACTCTCATTTATTTTGTATTAGAAATATGAAAAGAAAGATCCTGCAGTAGAAATCTCTGAATGTAAGTCAAGTTGTTATTTGTATTTAGCTAGTATTATTGAAAATGTTTTATTAATAGGCAGCAACAACTTGAGTATATTTCTGAGTGTGTATCCTGACTTGGTCCACTCAGTGAAGCCTTGTGTTATGACAGTAGCTGATCGCTGCTACAGTAAAGGACTCATATCACAATATACCCATGACCAACTTCGTGAACGTAGAGACCTGATTGATGAAGACAGAGCAAGGACTCTTTTGGAAAACTTTCGTAGAGTCTTTTCATCAAGACCTTCAGCTCTCAAGGAGTTTGTTACTGTATTGTACCAAGCAAGAGAATGTAATTATGTGGCAGATAAAATACAGCAACAGCTCCAGTAAGTTTACTGTTATGGTTGTAGTATTTGTATTATTGTTTTGTTTTTGTAATAGAATTATGGATTGAAGTTTGTCAACACTACTTGGACATATATTTGAAAACACTCATTCTATTGCATTTTTCACGTTTTATATATCGCAGTTGATAATGTATCCCATTTTTCAAAATTGAACATTCAATTTGCACATTGTCCAGTTTAAATTTTTATTGCAGCTGTAAATTTTCATTAAAATATTAAAAATATAAATTATTAGCCATATATTATAATAGCATACAAAGGTAGCTAGTGTATGTTTTCAAGTGGTTTAACTTGGTAGCTAATGGTGGGCCACACAACTAGCAAAACTTGGGGTGTACTTCTGTATCCTGACTTGGTTCACTCGGTGATGAGGCCAACATTTGGTCTGGAAGACACAGGTGAGGCCAGAATTCTTCTGAATAACATTCATACAGTCTTGTTATTTACACTGTTGTATGCTTACTTATGTTTGTATGTTATATTACAGTAAACTTCAATTAATGACCTCTCAATAAGCTACTAACCTCCAAATCATGCACCCACCCCTGATTGCAGCTACCTCTCATTACTCCTCCAACTATTTGTCAAATCCTGAGTCTATTTATACTTGCAAATTGTAGTTGACTTCCTGTAGACCCTATTTAATTAGCTTCACAAGTTCACAGCAGCATTGGGTAAAGGGAATCTCCAAATAATAATACTGTGTTAGATTGTAGCTACTGTTACTAGGCTACCCCAAGTGTGATCCCTTCAAGAAATAGAAGTTAAGTTTAAACCATAATATTTCGGCTTGTTGGGCCTTCTAGTGGTGAATGAATAAAACTCAGAAGAGATGATTGCTATATACCCAGACCGTGTGTGATGATTAATATTAATTGGTGTTGACCTGTGAACAGAACTTGTTTGCGTATGTGTGATGAATTGGTGTTGATTGACCTGTGTATAGCTTAGTGTATAGCTCAGTCTGACCACCAAGTCAGCTCTGCTGGAATGACAACACTCACCCCTATATGTCAGAGAAAGTTAAAGAAAAAATAATTAGAAAGAAGAGAATTAAAAATAAGATGGGGGGGGGGGGGGGGGGTGGAGTTAGAGAAGGCTAAATGAACAGGATACACACATGATGGCTAAATGAACAGAATACACACATGATGGCAGGTTTTCCGAGACGAGGAAGGCGCTCGGAAATTTAACACGAGCGCCTTCCTAGTCCTTGTCAATTATTTTTCTTTATCTTTCCCTTTACGCTGGCTTTCTACAGGTTCCTCAGAGTCAGCGAATACTCTTGCCCCACCACCAGCAAATTTAAACACACTTCAAAATTTTTAGAATATTCTTTAGAAAATTATTATGAAGAAACATCCAGCCATTAATAAAATACTCAAAAAGTACTTAAGGTGAAGTTGTAAAGGAAACTCATTCTTTGCTAATTCATTTATCTTCTACAGCTAACAGCTGCTTTTAGGAGCATCTGGTACAAGGATTGAGTACTCACAAATTTTGAGGTACATAACAGCTGCAATTTGACTGGCAGTGAATGACAAGATGACCTCTTGAGCAGGCTGATCTCACTACTATAATTTTACCTGAAAAATATTATTCCACACGAAGATCACACAAACACACACAAACAAAAACCCTCTCTCCTCTAAACATCAATAACACAATTTGAAGGTGAAAATTTTTATGGTCATAAACTAATCATAATAGTTAATAATAATAGTGAGAACTGCAGTCATGGCTAACACTCACAAGATATTTACACCTCAACCTGTAACCTCATATGCACATCTAAGAATGGTCACATAGTGAATGAGTGAATAACTTGGCCTCTACTTTCTTGCAGTACCACTACTAATTTATCTTCCACACAAACACATATTCACACCACTATCACAACACACACATACACACACCTCACACATATACACACACACCACACATACATATATATACACACCCCATGTGGTGTGTGTATACAATATGTACATACACAAATACTCTCTTTTCTAAACTAAAATTATTACTATTTCTTATTGAAACAAACTCACCCAGTCTATTCACATAGCTGCAGTCTATTCACATAGCTGCAATTAAGGCAACATTCACAAACAGCTGCAATTTGTGAGCTACATCAGTATGACCTCTCATGCAGAATGACCTCTAGACTGGCCATACTATAATTAGCTGAAAATTTACTCCTCACACAAGAAAGACACACACACACAAACACACAAACAAACAACTCTCTAATTTTGTCCTCTCTCCCAACAAAAAATGAAATAAAACAAAAATAATACAAGTTCAAAAATATGGGCATAATTTTAATTATAAGATGCAATAATAATGAAAGTTCTGAGTAACTATGGTTATAGCTGAAGCTTACAAGATATTTACACCTCTACCACAGACCACTAAAATGTGTCACATTGTCCTCTCACATCTAGAATGAGAGCACATATGTACTTGAAGCAATTCTAACCCACTTATTTATTCCCCCTAATTCTGACCCTAATTAAATAGCCACAGAAATGACAACAATGCTGTGATTGTTTCATCCTTATTAGGAATCATCAGTATGTTATAATCACTATGAAGACATGGTGACAGTGGACTATAACAACTTTATATAATAATGTAGCACTAATTAATTATAGGATACACCCATAACTTCATAATGATAAACATAGACAATCAGCATTAGTTAGTGTGTGTGTTTTTATGGTGATCGGCAAGTTTTCTTACCTGTTATGTTCATTATTAATCTTGATGTCTAGTCGAAAAAACAGTTCAAATCATCACACATACACACTCTCCTCCTACATACCATCACATACACTTCTATAGTTTAGTAAAATTATTTTGCAGAGGAAGTTCATAAACTGTCAGATAGCAGATAAACAGAATTAGAAATAATTAAGTTATCCAACTTCTTTGTGAAGTCAAATCTCGGATTTGTTGATTAACAAGAATACAGCTTTCTAATAGTGCAAACCCTGGATGAGTAGCTGTTTTGGTTCAAAAGATATTTAAGTTAATTTCTGGCCAACTCAACTTGTACAGACTAGACTGTAGATCTAACCTCAGGTTTTATCTAGGGCAGCTGCTATTGTGAGAGTTGGTGGTGTTATTACCACAAACACATTAGTGATGTGACCAAATAAGGTCAGGAACTGGAGTAAAGTACACTATAATAACAATAACAGAAAAATAATAATCTCAGGCACTGCTAGTTCTCTTTTAAATGTATTTTATACCAACTTCACCTTTATCCCAAACTATTAAACCCTCAACTATGACCATAGCTATGACACTGAGCACTGGTAGCTGAAACCAGGGTTCCTGAGTTCAAATTCCCAGCAACAATTAAGAATTTTTTTCACATTTGTTCCTTTGCTTTTTCCCAGACCCCTTTAAGTAAGAAAGTTTTAATCTAGTTTGTATGAAGTCAGAACTTGATAATTGTGATGATAAAGCCTTTTCAATCCACAATTCTGGCTCCTCACTGCAGAAAGGGGAGGTATTTCCAGTCGACACCGAAAAGGTGTTCTGACGGCACATAATTGGTGGTCTGTTGAGTACGAGACTGCAGCAAGTGGTACTACTCAACATATAAAGGGAAAATGTGAAGGTCTTGGAAGTCGTGGGTTGTTGTAGCTCATGGAAAAGAGTAGACAAACAGCAAGTCTGATAGCACATGTATTGTGATTTTTACAATTAAGAAATATGGCTGCTGGAATGCTAACTGTTGAGTTGTCTGTGTACTTGAAATGTTTTATAGTACTATGAGGAACAGAAGCTCAGACTCCATCACATAGAAGATGAATAAGCCATGTTATGTATGGACTTTGCCAGAAACCTGAAGCAGCTCTGAGACTGTCAGAAATAGTTTCAATTAGTACCATTGGTAACGGCAAGTCCGAATTATTATCCATTCTTTGTGCAGACAATAAACTTTTTTTTTTATGTCATAGTAAATAATTATGTCTGTACTTGCTTTTAAATTATATCTCTTGCTGAATGTCTGAGCAAAAAATAACAATAAAAAATAAAATATTTTTAGGATTAAATACTAGCAAAAATTATGATTACAAAGTTTGAAATACATGCATTGCTAATACAAAACAGAAACGAAGAGAGGAAAGAGAAAATATGAAAAATCCCTCGGAAAAGCTACTGGGAGAAGGAAAGGGGAAAATACCATTAGGATATTTCATTGGAGCCCACTGAGTGTGTGTGTGTGTGTGTGTGTGTGTGTGTGTGTGATGTGTGTGGATGTGTGTATGTGATGTATTTGCAATGCAATTAAATACACTTCTATGAATAATTAAGTTTTTCAACATCTTTGTGAAGCCAAGACTGGATTTGTTAATTGGCAAGAATACAGTTTTTCTTATAAATCATATCTAACTTTCTTTGGATGTATCTAGGGCATCTAAAAAAGCTACTGGGAGAAGGAAAGGGGGAAAATACCATTAGAATATTTCATTGGAGCACACTGAGTGTGTGTGTGTGTGTACATGTGTGTGGATATGCACATGTGATGCCAACATATGTGATGTATTTGAAATGCACACTTCTATGAATAATTAAGCATTTCAACTTCTTTGTGAAGCCTAGATTAAATTTGTTGATTGGCAAGAATACAGTTTTTCTTATAAATCATGTGTAAATGATCCTTTGGTTTTATCTAGGGCTAGGTTGATCAATAATTACAATATCTTGCCAACTTCAAACTGGGAATATCATCCTTCACACATACATGTAGTTTAGTTTTCATGGCTTATGTAACCTAATAAGGCAAACCATCCACACAGCTAGTCTTATCATACTTCAAGAAATTTAAATAGTTATCAGAAATAATTATTATGGCCATTAATAAAACCCTCCAAAGGTACTAAAATTAAGACTTGGGAATTCACCTTTTGCTAGAAAACAAATGGTGTGCAATTAGGGCTACATTCTCAAACAGCTGCATTTTGGGTGCTTTATGGCCTCTTGTGCATAATGACCTCTAGACTGACCTTACTATTACTAGCTTAAAAAATAATTCCTCACACAAGTAAGGCACAAACGCATACACACAAACAAACAACTCTTATTTTTGTCCTTTCTCTCAAGACAAAAAATAATAATAAAAATAGTATGTACATGTTCAAGGAAAAAAATATGGGCATAATTTTAATAAAAAGATGCAATAGTAATGAAATTTCTTGGTAACTATGGTTATAGCTGAAGCTTACAAGATGTTTACACCTCTACCACAGACCACTAAAATGTGTCACATTGTCCTCTCACATCTAGAATGAGAGCACATATTACGTACTTGAAGCAATTCTAACCCACTTATTTATTCCCCCTAATTCTGACCCAAATTAAATAGCCACTAAAATGACAACTATGCTGTGATTGTTTCATCCTTTTTAGGAATCATCAGTATGTTATAATCACCATGAAGTCATGGGTGACAGTGTATTATAATAACTTATATAATAATGTAGCACTAAATAATTATAGGATACACCCATAACTTCATAATGATAAACATAGACAATCAGCATTAGTTAGTGTAATCTTCGATGTCTATTAAAAAAAAAGTTCAAATCATGACACATACTAGTGATGTGCTTGAGCACAAAGGGTGAGTGAGCCAGTGCACAAACAAAACACTTCAAAAGAATCTATCAGTCCATTTCTGAATTTATAGCTAAGTACGTAGTCATTGTGACCCTTATAACAAGCAATTCTAACCCACTAGTTTATATGTGTTTTATGCGTACATCTACACTATATTAATACTAGTGGTTTGCTTGAGCACAAATGGCGAGCGAGCCCTAAACTACACTATTGTTAAATGATTGATATTAACAACTAACACTCAAGCTACTAAAATAAAGTAGAGTTTTTAAATTAAGTATATGCGGTAAAGGGGTTTCAATGCCATAGTAACCGCTCCCCACAACTGTTTGAATTTGAAAAAGAAGCAACAAAATTTACTCCTCACACAAGAATAAGGGAGGCAGAACCAGGTGACACCAGTGGTAAATAGTTTTATGTTACCTAACGAGGCAGGCTCACTCGCCATTTGTGCACTTGTATATCAATAGTTGGTGAGCGAGTGAAGCGAGCGATATATTATTAGGGGTAACTCAATTGAAAATTGGGGATATTTGTTTGTATATATGTAGGGACGTTTGTACTTTGACCTTCACGTATTTTTGTGTTTACTTGGTGGTCCACCACGTCTCGAATTTCACTAAGCACAATCTTCCAGTTTATCGATAATTAACCCTATCACCGTAGAAATTGAATTGTTTAATGTTTTGAATTATTTTGCAGGGTGCAATTAAAACTTGAAAACCTACCGGAGTTCCATTTCTATTCGGGTTAGTGACATTGGTAATTCAGTGTGCTCTCTGTCATGTTTATAAGCTGTACGCAACAGTATTTACATGAAAATTTAAAATTTATTGTCATCACACACATACACACTCTCCTCCTACACACTGAAATATCATCACACACATACACACTCTCCTCCTACACACTGAAATATCATCACACACATATACACTCTCCTCCTACACACTGAAATATCATCACACACATACACACTCTCCTCCTACACACTGAAATATCATCACACACATACACACTCTCTTCCTACACACCGAAATATCATCACACACATACACACTCTCCTCATACACACTGAAATATCATCACACACATACACACTCTCCTCCTACACACTGAAATATCATCACACATACACACTCTCTCCTACACACTGAGAATATCATCACACATACTAAACTCCTCAAATCCTACAAACACTGAAATATCATCAATCACACATATACACTCTCCTCCTACACACTGAAAATCAGCACACACACACACAACTCCTCCTACACACTGAAATATCATCACACATACACACTCTCCTCTACACACTGAAATATCATCACACACATACACCACTCTCCTACCCACTGAAATATCTCACACACATACACACTCTCCTCCTACACACTGAAAATCATCACACACATACACACTCTCTCCTCCTACACACTGAAATATCATCACACACATACACACTCTCCTCCTACACACTGAAATATCATCACACACATACACACTCTCCTCCTACACACTGAAATATCATCACACACATACACATTCTCCTCCTACACACTGAAATATCATCACACACATACACACTTTCCTCCTACACTCTGAAATATCATCTTTACACCCATCCACACACTCTCTCTATTCTACTCTCAGCTACAGTATATACCTCATACTTACACACTGAAATATCATCACACACATACACACACTCAGAATCTTTACCTCCCTACACTTCATTTCATACTCACACATACACAAACCCCTTACCTAAAATATTTTATTTATTACTACAAATACTAAAATACGAGAGGGTCAAAGTACAAAATGACATACGTACATCCAAGCATATATAAATAATAAACAAACATCCACCGATTTTCAATTGTGTTACCCCTGAGTGCCTCATTCGCTTCGCTCGCTCGCCAAATAATAAACCACCATCTCAATCGGCTATGCGATTAAAACTGTACTGAACATTCAGGTGCTGGCAGATGGAGGTGACAAGTTCTAAATTTACATTTATGTACTAAAGTGCAGTTTATCATGAGCGCACCAAGTAAAAAAATAGTCAAGAATAGAAAAATTAGCTTTGTGACATTTTTCACTAAATTAGCCAATGAGTTTATGAATCTTACAGGGCCAGCATCCAAGAAATACTTGCTATACTGCTCAACAAAACAAGCTGTCCTTTTCTGAAATTCGTCTATGGATCTAGGAGTCCACCAGTTGACGTAATTACTGTTCTCATCGTAATGTCGACCTGCAATCACATGATACCACATACTGGGGGCTCTTGCCTTCCAACATATTGACTTACCAGAATTATCAAAGCCGTGAGTGTATTCATGGACCACTGCTAGCCCAATGGACCCAAATTGATAGAAACTGAAACAGAAACAACAATTAAAAGTCGTGCCATGCTGTGTTCTGAAAGTTTAGGAGGTGGACTAGATAGAAGAGAGGAATAAGTTAAGTGGTTTGAAGAAAGGAATGTTTAAAAGTCCCTCGTATATATCTTCAAGAAATGAAAAGACGAATATAAATATTGAATTAGACTACAGTGTTATAACAACAACGACCAGTAGTTTCTGGTATTGTTCTCACATGTTTGGTTCTGAAAGGGCAAGTAAGCAGCGTTAGGAACTGTTGGAGGGTACACACTCAGCAACCAGTTTGACCTGTTGTTAGTCCTCACTGTTCTACCTAGTTCTTCCAGACAAGACGACTTCATGCTGTTCACAGCATTCATGAAATAGCCACTTGACTAAGAAACTTCATACTTTCATACTACAACAAAAGATAAAAACAAACAACAACAACAACTAACAAAGAGGAGTTCACAACTTGTGCTTATTCTTACCGAGGAATACAGCCCGTCAAGGAAAGAGTATGGTGCTATTCTTCGAGGATAAACCAGCTGCTCTATGATAGCGTTGGCCTTGTCCAGAGCTCTTTTCTTGGTGGTGGCGTCCAACCAGTCCTTCGAGCTGATGCGCTCTATCAGAGCTTCCTTGAGCTCCGTTGTAACAACTGTAAGGTTGCTCTGGAGATGAGACAATAAAATGCAACATACAACCACCATTAGCCCCTTCCCCCACCCCCAACCCCACATCAACACATAAGTTGCTATTGGTTAATAGTAAATATCGGACTTATTTCACCATTTGAATTCTGTCTATATCACAATACATGTATGTAAAAAATATATATAACACAGCTATTAAGTGAATTATTCTACAAGAAAGCGTACCACAGTTCCGGGCAACACATACACATCATGAAATGCTCTGGCAACAGCGTGCTTGAAAGTTGACTCCACCTTCTGCACACAAAACTTGTAACGAGTTTTGACCGGCAATTCCGTAAAAATATATGTGCATTATAATTATATGTTGTATTTTGTGCAGAATTAAAGACGAGTGTGTAATAACTCGACTCACTGCCAATCATTCCCTGCAGAGTGTCGTGGATGTCCTTAAATTCACTGCCTAAATCTGGCAATAGCGTAAACACGAGTTGCCACTTGGCATAATTCTGAAGTATTCTGGACACCCACAAAACACACAAACAAACAAAAAACAACAACAACAAAAACACCACTGTTTGAAGTATAGCCTTTACCACAAATTTGTGACCCACTCCTGGACAACCAACACAAACATAGCCCCTGGTCTTTACTATAAGAGTCTTTTGTGGCTCAAGGCTGCTCCTTGAACTGTGCTCAAAAATTTCTACTCATAAACTAAACTCCCCCCCCCTCCCCCCGCGCGTTATTTTTGTTGGAAAAAACAACAACAAACAAACAAAAAAAACCAAAAAAAACCCATTGTGTACAATTTGCATGCAATTAGACACCTCGATAAAACATGGCTAATTACTAAAATTAACTTTTTGCTGCCATTTTCATATTTCTCAACTAATTTAGTGGAGAAGAGGCTGAACCACCCCCCACAACTGGCATACATAGCCAGGATAGCCTGCATGCTATTTATGAAGAAGCACACCAATGACTAGTATGTTTTAGTCAGCATATGCATAATTTTACCTGGAATCAGTTCTGTTAATAAGCGAGCTCAAATCTGTGAAATACTGTGATTGGGCTATGAGATTCACAGGACTGCCACTGTTGAAAGTGAAGCCTCCTTGACTCGCATAGAACTCCATATTCCATATGCTCCATCCAGTCAAACCGTAAGTACAGTGTGTGTGTATGTGTGTATGTGTGTGCTAGTGTGTATGCAAAGTCTTCAAGTACGAAGCAATAGGAACTTACATCTGGAAAGATCTCCATGTAGTCAAAAGAAGTGACATTCCTCCTCTCAACAACAGAAATTGCAGAATGTGTGAAATTGGAGATCTGAAAATACTCCAAAATGAAATTATTTTTGACCAGTACTTAAGTTACCGACTTCTTACCTTGGCCAATTCAGTTTCAAAGTCTAAAATTTCCTGAGCTGCATCCTGGTACTGCTGAGAAGGAACTGAAGAATTAATGAGTTGCAGAACATCAAAGATCATTTTCTTTATCTAATCACACACACACAGAGAAAGAGGGGGGAAAAATAGGAATAAAAGTCCTTTTGGACGGCATGGCAAACCTAGAAAAGCAAAGGAAACCCATTAATGACTCATCCCTTTCATTAGCTCTATCTTTCTCACAGAGAAACTTTGTTTGAAAATTCTGACCTACATTGAAAAAAGTATCCACTTTTGTCATTGACTATAAGCCAGATGCTACTCTTGCATGCTCTGTCTGGAAATTTCAGTGTCTAACTGAAGTTATACTTAGTTCTGCATTACACCTGGATATTCTGTTATTGATTAATTCACTAAGTGTCATACCATCTTTTGGACAAGAAAAAGATAATTCAAGTGATGGCATACAATAACATGCAAAGAGAAAAATGAAAATAATTGCCTTTTGTAACTAAATTGTGGAGATAAAATAGGTCAATATTGGAGGAGCATGAGCCATATAGTGATAGAACATGGGTGTAGGAACAATTTTAAAGTGTAGAGGCCACTCAAGCTGTCATATTTGCCACGCCTACATTATTGGGTGGGGTTTAAATGGTTTAAACGTAATTAATCCAAAAATTGAAGTTTCACAGAATCTAAAAAAAAACTGACTTTTATCTTAACCTGTTTAGACAGACATTTTGTTACAGTGAATGAAAAGTCTTCCAAACTGATTCCTAGAACTCACACAAGAGTCATGGATATCAAATTTTCCTGTTAAAAACCCCCTTTAGGAAGAAAAACAGAATTAACATTACTCATTGAAGCTTCCCTTTCTTACTGGTTCTAACAATGATGCAGATTGCCTATCGTCATAGTCTCGCGTAGCAAGACCCTTTACCAATAGCAATGATCGTTGCTACAAGGCCACCTACCCCGAGTATTGAAAACTTCTACAGTCCATTTCTTCGTAAGATCTCTTTGGAAACAAACTCAGAGTAATGAGCTATCTGATACACAGCTTGAGGACCTTCTTATGTAAGTAATTACCCTGCCTGGTAGACCGGCTGCCACAAAAATATGTGCATGTGCAAGATTGATCAAACACATCTAGATTGAAACTTTGTCACCTAAAGGGGTCTGGAAAAAAGCAAAGGAAAATGTGAAAAAAATATTAGTTGTTGCCGGGGATTCAAACCCAGGGCCACTGGCTTTAGCCACCAGTGCTCTAACCACTGAGCTACCACAACCCTCGACTTCAAGACCTTCACATTTTCCCTTCATACTGTTGAGTAGTACCACTTGCTGCAGTCTCGTACTCAACAGACCACCAATATTATGTGCCGTCAGAACATCTTTTTGGTGTTGATTGGAAACACCTCCCCCTCTGGAGAGGAGCCATAATTTGTGGATTGGATCACATTTAAATTGTTTCTAAAAAAAGTATATCGGCATGGCCGCTACAGTCCCTACGCCTATGTAGAAAGCCACACCCAAGTTTAGCTTGAATAGTCATACGTGTTGCAATAGTAGTTTTCTGTGGAAACCCTTACCAAATCTCTAGTTGAATTTGCCGTGTAGATAGCCAGACCGTTTAACGTCAGTCCGCTCCTCTCAATCTGTAACAACAATGACCGTTTGAAATACTATCCCAAAAGTAAACCACAAACAACAAAACTAGTGAATTATAGTAGCGTCCATTAGCCAACAACGTCCACTGTCATGGCATAGTCATTGTGTAGACAAGTGTAAGTTATTCTCACATGAAAAATGTTTCGAGTGGCATTCTGATCGTCAGGAAGGACCTGGAGGGCAAAGAACGCTGTACTGCCATACAGCTGCTCCGTCACGTATCCTTCAACATCGTTAATGCTCCAAGGAATGTCTAGATCTACTTCTACCAATGGCCATCCTCCTAAAAAATAATTATATAATATTTAATATATATAATATATATAACATGTATTAATAAAAAGAATCACACTATTTCTACAGCGTTACTATTTCCTGCCATTTTTAAAGGCACAAAATGTAGGAATGGCTATCAGTAGCAGACCAATGTGTAAGCCACAGTAGCCATTTTGTTTTTGTACACACTCTGTTGGTGTATTTAAATACACAATAGTCAGGCTCATTTAGCTAATGAAAAGCTTCTCCATGTTGTTGTCATCCCAATCCAGCAATGGACGGTAAGCTTAGTGATTGGGTCAGTTATGGAAATGTTGATATCAAACACAAGAACTAGAAATGGAAGTTCGTCCTTGACTAGCCATTTCTCCTAGTGAAGCATGTGAGCCAATCACACTGCGTAGTTGCTTAAAGAGTATGGGTATAAATAAAGTTCTGATGCAAGGAAATTACATTTTACACAATTTGAATATTTCCAAATACTCTCTACTTAGTGCCCCCAACTCCTAAGGTTATTCCTGATGAGTACACACGCCTACAACAATGAGTAGATGTGTATCACTGCAGAGCTTATTACCTACAGATGAGAAGATAGAAAATGATGTGTTAGTAATTCAGTCCTTGTATGAATCCCATAGTATATCTACTAGTGGTGTGCTTCAGCACAAATGGCAAGCGAGCTAGCCTAACTGTAAAGTGATAACTAACTATGAGCTACGGCTCTTGGCATAATTTATATAGTTGTTAAAATTAAAATGTTTTAACTTGACCTAGCCATTCAATGATGACGAAGAGAAAATCGTACTGTTGGATCCGCTATGCTTTTACAAGAGTTCAGGCGCTTAGGTCTGCTCCATGTAGCTTGCTTTTCAAAGCCATTGCCTCACATGGCCAACAGGTTCATTACTTTGTTATTGTATGAAGATGCTTTACCCACTTGCATAATCAGGGGCAAGGGCGAGAACAAGGGGTCGCACATACCATATAAATAAGAAGAAAAAAAAGTTTTAATAAATAAATGAATACCACGGAATCTCGATTGTGTAACCCTGCAAGTGTCTCGCTTGATTGCCAATCACTTCTAATTCAGTCAAAACTCAAGTGCAACCCACAGGCGTAGTCTGAAATCAAAGTGTAATTGCTTTATAAATGGCACAATGAAGTCAAACAAATCTGAAGAAAAAGTTGCATCATTTTTAAGCATATCTCTAGAATACCATAAGGAGTTGCAAGGTTACATTAATTACTTTGTATCCACTCTCTGCCTGATTAAAGAACTCACATCTTCAAAATAATTTATCTAGTGGATATTTTTAAAAATTCAGGACAATTACTTGTACCCTCAGAAATCAAAGCCATGAGCATGAAACCACTCTACCATTTGTAAATAGAAAGAATGAAAAAAAATACGAATAAGGCTCATATTTCAAACTATGATGCAAGGATTTTTAGGCCCTTAGGAGAATTGGAAATGACAAATAAAAGTATATCAAGTGACTTCTTGCGTATTGAGGTAAAAAATAAAACGATAACAAAAACAACAACAACAACAACTAAAATAATTATAATTTAAACATAGAGTGAGAGAAAATACCACAACTCACCCAAGTTAGTAATTAGTTGGTTCAGGGATGAAAGAGACTGTTTCTCTACCGCATCTGTGTCCACACACGACTGATAAAATGTGATTGCCTTTTGAACAGACGAGAGACTTCTATTGTTCCCCGATATCATCAGTGATCTAATACGCTCAACATCAGCAACCGAAAGAATGCCAAAAGTTCCAACAAACTCCTAATCTAATTATGCAAGTTTATTATTTTACAGCTCAGTAGTTACGAAGATCACGGGAGGAGTAATTACTGTTGGAGCCTCTACACTCCAACAATAAGAGCTCACCTTATAACTTCTGGCCACGCCCACTTCCAGCAAGGATTGAACACTTGAACTTTCATTCTCACACACACACACACTATTATTTTGTTCCACCCTTTACCCAATTTGTCACATTAATGTTATTCACGAGTTCGGTAACCCAATGGTATGTATCATCGAGCATTCACTTATAATCTGTAGTTTTGTATAAATAGTTAATGTTCTCTTTTTGAGCCAATAGTATTGACTGGGAATTCGGGTAGTGCCTCTCACAGCTAGACTTGGGACAGTTATACCACGACGACGAAGCATCAGTCTCACTGTTTCTGAGATAGTTTGCGCGCTATTCGGGTTCCACTTTAAGGTTGAGAAACTGGTAAAGGAAGGGATCCTGGTCCTTCGAGGAGAGTTGGCTTTGGAGTACCTTTTACTATCCTTGTTGCTCTGCCGACCCCTACCTAGACTAACGCTCGTGAGCAGGAAGTTACGCCCCTGACTCTCACAATTACCTAACACTTAAACTTACCGTTAGGAATAATGGCTTCTCCCAAGTAGCCGTTACAGGCAAACTGGTAGAAGTCCTGACAGGGATCGACTGACTCGTCCATATAGCTGATGATCTGGCTTGCGAGTTTGATGCAGGTCTGGCTAGTACACACATCACTGCTGCCAGTGGTGTTGCTCTGGTTATTTCCATTGGAGATATTGTGGTAAAGGGAAACTCCCAGGCCCACTCCCAGGCCAATGGCCACGCCCACAGCAAGTACTGTTGTGATGACTACAGTGAAAACAGATATGGTGTTTTTTTTTCCTTTGTGTTTTTAGAACACAGCTTAAACATTTATTGGTTGGTATGCAATGCAGTAGAACCTCTGAATTTGGGACGTGGTTTTCAGTTTACAAATCAGAATCACTTGCAATAAAGGGAGATAAGCAATACATCTGTTTCTATTGGAGGGGGAAAGCCAAACGTTCTCATAATTAGCTCATTTTTACTATCAGAAATTCTACTGCATTTAGACAGCAATGATATGCATACTTACAGAAGCATAGTGCAGCCTTAACCCATCCTCTGCCCTGAGACTTGGCCCTTACAGTGGTATTCTTGCATTTTAAAAAAGAACACAAAGCCTGTCTCCAATCCCTAAGTAAATATACATGCATAGCTAAGCTTTATCCACAAGAATGCATACTAGTGGTGTGCTTGAGCACAAATGGCGAGCGTGCCTTAACCGATTACACGCGAATAAAAATTTTAATTGCGCCTTACGTAATGCGGTCACGGGCGCACGCGAGACACAGAGGATTGATTGCCTGGTTGGAGGGTGACACTAAACGAGAGAAAGAAGACGAACGGTTGAAGAATGCCTCGGGGACAGTAATATCGAACGATAGAGTACGCTCTAGGCTATTGGGAAAGCATAAATTCGACGCTAAGGAGCTGTTCCCGACTTAATAATAACAAAGTACTCGCACCGTTTGGCAAAAACTTTTATGGCATCACACTGAGGCTCTTAGTAAGCACACTAGTAAGGTTGGAAGTATGGTTTCATGGCTGAAGCAGTTTGCAACTGGATCATAGAGGTAAGAGAAAGTGTTTTTGTACACATTTGTCTTACAATCAGGAATAATTTGTTGATATTTATTTAGGGTGTGTATTATTTTGAACTGAGCATCTGTTATAAATTTTGTGAACAGAGAAGCTTTTTATTGGCTTTTGTGTATGAAAACGAATACATCACAAATGAATGATAGAATATTATAGTGTATTCAGTTTGGTTCCAAGGTGTCTTTACTTTTGATGTGCTGGTAGGCTGCATTGTTGACAGAATAGTTGGAGATCTCACTATCAAGTGCAACTGGTCATAGCATAATAGAAGTATATATCAGAGGGCTCCCTGCAGTCTCACCTGTTATGTAACAATATTTATATTTACTTATTGCTATAAAGAATGAGGTTGAAATTCCTGTAGAAATCGCTACCTTTCAGAATCATCAATTCCGTTCTCTCGTCAGAGTCCTTGACCATCTAGTAACTACTACAGTCACTACACCCATCAGTACTGAAGTCATTCTTGCTGTCATCAAACCCCTCGTCACTACCACCAGAGTCACTGCCATCCTGGTCACTGCCATCCTTGTCACTGCCATGCTGTGCCAGGTCAAGAATATTGTCTTCATCACTAGGATGCTGAAGTGCCAGTGTTCCACTAGCCAAGATAGCTTTCTACTTGTCTTATCATGAGCAATTATAGCTAAAGTAATATTGGTTTCTAAAAAAATATTATTCTGTGTACCTTTATTATAATATGAAATATATTTTCAATTTGTACTCTACTAGAAAGAAGTCTTATTGTTGTGACAAAATTTACTAAAGAATTTTCTTATGGCAGCCTATGTATTTATAAGCCTAAAATATACTTAGAGTCGTCTGCAATTGTGATTGGTGGCTTCCCTGACTCCACAAGGCTGTAGTGTGAAGTGGACGCGAAGACGCATTCCTGCATCCTCCACGGTTATCGATTTTTCTCAATTGACGCGTATTTGTGTCTGCCGCGATTAATCGGTTAATAGCAGGAGCTTTAGATTAGAGAGCAACATTGCTTACGGGACAGGAACACCAATTTTATGCAAAGAAGCGAGCAGAGTAAGGATTGGGGAGACTTCAATTATCAATATTGAAGTAATACTAAAAACTAACTAACTATTCCGGGAGCATTATGGAAAAGACTAAAAGTAAGCCTTCAAGATGTATGGTATGTGTGTATATGTCTGTATGTATGCATGTATGTATGTGTATTTGGTAAAAGGCAGATGGAAAATCAGATGGAAAATTGCCTGAGTTGGGAACTCTAGGACACACATACATACACACATACATACATACATTTACATACATACACACACACGTACATACATACGCATGCTTCCTGTACAGTCTATTCATCCTCACTTACCTCTGTGGCTCTTGCTGCCTTCATACACACTGGGTTGAGCCCATCATCGGTATGCCCTTCAGGAGGTGGCACCATCTGCTTCAAGAAGGCGGAGTTTCAATCGATGTTAAAGTTCGCCGATATTTTGAGAACTTTATTGGCATCGTAGACGGCAAACGTAACAAAGAACGGCTCTATCTGCAATGGTTGAATTAAATTAAACACATACATTCAGTAAAACAGAATGGGAACTGACATGGTCCAGGTTTCCATTCCATTCTGCCTTGAGATTGGAGCTGAGACTGAGACATTTCAAGGACTAGTGAAAAAAAAAACATGTGTTCCGGGCACTGAGCATTGCCCCACCTTCCTCTGTCGTCAGGGCTGGACCAAAGGAAGAAGGAAAGGAGGAGGAGTTGGAGATGGAGCTCCAGATAGGATGGGAGACATTGAAAAGGGCATGTCCGTCAATTCTCATATTCTTGCATTCTGACTGTCCGCGGTCTGAGTGTACTGGAGATAAATCAATTGAACAAATTATTCTCAAATTCATTTTCTAGTTCTTTGTATATTAGTGAGCGACTCTACAGGAAAATCAGTAACACACTAACTGCTTCAATCCACAGGCACTTGTGTGTGTATGTATGTATGTGTGTATGTGTGTATGTATGTATGTATGTGTGTATGTATGTATGTGCGTATGTATGATGACATAAGCTTAGTATTGATTGGGCTTATCCGTTTTTCTCTTACCCACCCTTTTACCTTATATACTTAATATGGGCTCTATCCACCCTTTACCTTATCAAAAGCTAGTGTGCACCCTCCTTCCACAGGCCCTCTAGTCCGCACAAACCAACTTCCGATAATTCTGCAGCAAATAAAGCCATCGTTATACAAGGAAGCAATAATGAACACGCCTACCTTCATGCTAACAGAGTAGCCGCCATCTTGTGGGAAGGGTCCTTTGTAGAGACAGCCTCTCTTGGACAATGGAGTCCCTCTACTCTTGTCTCTCTGCATGTGCACAAAATAATCTCCAGTGAGTGGACTAGTTAGAAACTTTGACAGTGCAACTAATTCTCCCAACATGAACACAACAGAGCACACCAGCACATTGCTGGAGGCTGCAACTAGCCAACACCTAGCACTTTATCACACACACACACACACACACACACACACACCACCCATTCCTCATTGCCCGTCTTGCAACCCCTTTCCTCATTCAGCTGGCCCGTCCTCCGTCTAAATAACTATTCCTTCTGTCATTCACTGCCAGCTACACACATCATTCCATCTCTACTATACTACCACCCCACCCCCACATGCTCCACCCATCCCCACACGCTCCACCCACCCCCACATGCTCCACCCACCCCCACATGCTCCTCCCA